>Ga0208895_1000002_pt1 | contig 244589 bp, 205 predicted proteins | sample ETNtaG_10_FD_185765 | JGI IMG/M metagenome (GOLD analysis project Ga0208895, IMG submission 185765) | Marine microbial and viral communities from oxygen minimum zone, Eastern Pacific Ocean - ETNP201302SV82 (SPAdes) (version 2) | ecosystem: Environmental > Aquatic > Marine > Oceanic ... | reverse complement strand
CTGTGCAATTAAATGGTGCCGACTAACCGAGTCGACGGGTAACTTGAACAGACTACTGATTACAATGTACTTTTCAAATTACTAAAATAAATGGTGCCGACTAACCGAGTCGAACGGTTGACCTACTGATTACAAGTCAGTTGCTCTACCAGCTGAGCTAAGTCGGCACACTAAACTGTGTGCTAAGGCACGCGTAATAACGTTTAAACTATTGATTAAACACCACTACTTTAATAAATGGTGCCTCGACCCGGAATCGAACCAGGGACACGAGGATTTTCAATCCTCTGCTCTACCAACTGAGCTATCGAGGCACTTTAACAGTGCTAATTAAAAATCATAAATGATTTTTAATGCAATTCCCACTCAGCGCTATCGACTGAGCCATCTGGGCGTGCGGCGTATTAAACGAGTTTTGCCCTTACAAGTCAACTTTTTTTTTACTCTTTATAACTGTTTGAACGGTTTTCACACAACAAAGCGTATTTTTATATACTAATGTTTATTTATCCAACAAAAACTCACAAAAAACCTTAATTTAATCAATTAAACCAGACTAAAAACGTAGTGAATTATTTTACGTAAATGATACGATTACTGTGAAAATACGATAAGGGCTTATCGTACAAACAAATACCAATGGGAACAATCAATGCAGAGTAAATTCTCTTCGCCGGTGAAAGGCTTACTGCCGCTTTTTTTAATAATTAATATTGCAGTAACAGCGCTTGCTATTGTTGCCTTTGCGTTTTATTCGCAAAACACACAACCTGCACCAGCAGCCAAACAAAAAGTAAGTATTACGCAGCTAGCACAGCAACTTGATTTACCAATGGTAGATGCACTTACTATGTATGGGCAAGGCAAGGTTCGCCAGCTACTTGAGCTTACCTCAGTATTAGATGATGAGTTTGAATACACGCTCTATCGCTTTAATGCCACCTCAGAAACCCAACTTGTATATAGCAGCACTAAACCCGCTATCGAGTCTAAAAAAGTAAATGAGCATTTAACTGAGCAAGGTGTATTGCACCATATATTGCTTTTGAACGACCAGCCTATTGGTGAGCTAATAATAAAACAGCAGTTACCAGCACCGCCTTTAACGCAGCAAGACTCGCAAGTAATAGCCTATATTATTGCAATTGTAAGCGTGTTTGCCTTATTTGCATTAGCCCTACTATTTAATACCTACATAAATACTCGCTTGCGTAAAAGTAGCCATTTATTAAATGAAGAACTTCAAGCGATTACCGAAAATGGCAATTACGACAGTAAAGTAAGTGAAAAACTAGACCTAGGCTTATCTGGCGTGGCTAAAAACATAAACTTGCTGCTAGATAAAGTTAACTCAGTAATGTCTGAAAAAGAAGCTGCGCAAAAAGAGCTTCAAAAATTACAAACAGGCCTTGAGAGCGAAGTACAACAAAGAACAATTGCATTAGAGCAAGCGACATTAAAAGCACAACGTGCTAGCGAAACTAAAACGACCTTTTTAGCCACTATGAGCCATGAAATTCGCACGCCTATGAACGGCGTTATCGGCACTATAGATTTATTAAGACAAACAGAGCTTAATGGCGCGCAGCATCGTTTAAGTACTATTATCCGTGAGTCAGCGTTTTCACTATTAAGTATTTTGGATGATATTTTAGACTTCTCTAAAATTGAAGCGGGTAAGCTAAATATTGACCCTACGCCTTTTTCAGTTACTGATACGATTGAAGAAGTGGCTCGCGTGCTTTCATCTGTTGCTAAAAAGCGCAAATTAGATTTAGAGCTTTCTATTGCGCCAGATATTCCAACTAATTTAACTGGCGATACAATACGGGTTCGCCAAGTACTGTATAACCTTTGCAGTAATGCAATTAAGTTCACCAGTACTGATGATAAACGCCAAGGGCACGTAAAAATATCGGTAGAAGTGGCCCATAATACGGCGGATCATTTTACGCTGCGTTTTTGCGTAACCGATAACGGTAAGGGCATGACCCAAGCGCAACTGCGAGAAATATTTAACCCGTTTGTGCAAGCCGAAAACTCAATTACCCGTGAATACGGCGGCACTGGTTTAGGGCTTTCTATTTGTAAAAGTTTAACCGAGCTTATGCTCGGTACTATTAATGTAACTAGCCATGCAGGCATTGGTAGCGAATTTACCGTTGAGCTTCCATTTGGTACCTCAGGAAAAATTAAGTACGCACATAAAAATGCGCTCAATGGCAAACATGTAGTGGTAGTGAGCAATCATTTAGAGCGCGAAAAAGCAATGTACCGCTATTTGTCATTTATGGGCGCTAAAATTACCTACGAGCACAACCAGCAAGAAATAGAAGCTCAACAAGAGCAGCACGACATCATATGGGTTGTAGATGGCATAGATGATATGGAAAAAGTTAACTCTTTACTGCGTCGTCTTATTTACTCACTTGAAGATAATAATCAACAAGTGGTGGTATTAAGTAAGCTTGATGAAGCCGCTATAAACCATAAAAATGTATTTTATATTAATGCCTCACCGCTGTGTAAATCTAACTTTATGATGTCGATATTGGTAGCAGCAGGCTTGCATCAACCTAAACAAATTAAAAAAACAAAAACACTCAACAATTATTTAAATGTTGAACAAGCACGCGATGCAAATAAACTCATTTTATTAGTAGAAGATAACCTACTAAACCAGCAAGTTTTAACCGACCAGCTGCATATACTAGGCTATGGCGTTGAAGTAGCAAATAACGGTGAAGAAGGTTTAGATATGTGGCGTCAAAACAATTACTCGCTCATATTAACCGACTTACATATGCCAAAAATGTCAGGTTACGATATGGTTGAAAAAATTCGTGATGACGCCGAGTTGTTAGATTCTATAGACGCTCAGCCTTATATTATTGCGGTTACTGCCAATGCGCTCAAAGGTGAAAAAGAGCGTTGCCTGGCGGTAGGTATTAATGACTTTATTACTAAGCCTATAGAGCTTAATGCCTTAGAAGATACCTTAAAGCGTTGGTATGATAAGCATAATAAAGACCAAACTGTTGTCATTCATCAAAAACCTGCCATGCCTATTAATATGGACGCGGTATCGACTTATGTAAACGGCGACGAAGCCAAACAATTACGCTTTTTCAAAATGTTTTTAGAGCAAAGCCAAAGCCTAATTAAAAGTATTAATTCCGGCGTTATGGTTAATGACAGAGACGAGATAAGCAGTGCTTGTCATCAGCTCAAGGCAATCTCTAAAACTATTGGTGCTGAGGCCGTTGCGCAATGTTCAGAAGAGTTTGAAGAGAAGTGTCGAAATGCCGAGCTTGATACTGATGAGCTAATAGCGCAAAGAGATACCCTTGAAATTGAATATTCTAAAGCTGCGCAGTTTTTAAAAGAACAAGTGCGCTCAGCGAATACTGATGAAGAAACGCTATAAAATATAGCTATAAAAAAAGGGCTATATAGCCCTTTTTTTTATGCCTAAAAATTACTTTTCAGGAGGTCGATAACCTTCAATTTCTACATCTTTGTCTTCAAACAAAAAGCCAACCATTTGCTCTTCTAAAAACGTACGGTGCTCTGGGTCCATCATATTTAAATGCTTTTCGTTAATTAGCATAGTTTGCTTATGCTGCCACTGGCCCCATGCCTCTTTAGAAATATTATTAAAAATTTTCTCGCCTAGTTCACCAGGGTATAACTGAAATCCAAGCCCTTCGGCTTCTTTTTGTAACTTTTGACAAAATACTGTACGTGCCATAATTGACTCTCTTAAGCGCTAAATGCTAATAGTTTAACCTATTGGGCTCATTTGTTTAACCAACTTTTTAGTCGGTGCGGCTAAACCCACCTCTATAGATTGATCAAGTGGGTACCACACAAGTTGTTTATCGTTTACTACATCCGGTACGTTATTAATATTAAGCACATGTGGGTTTATTGTCAGCTCAAAGTGCGAAAACACATGAGTAAAAGGCGTTAACTCTTCCAGCTCAGTTTTTAAGCCTTGCTGATTTAAAAATAACACCATTTCGCTGTATTCGTTAAACTCAAAAAAGCCAAACAGACCGCCCCAAATACCGCTACTTGGGCGTTTTTCCATTAAAACTTTCTCGTCATGCTGAATAATTAATTGATGACAACTCTTTTTAGGCACCGCTTTTTTAGGTTTAGAATGAGGAAACTCTTTTACTTTACCGGCATTAAACGCAGCGCAATCGCTATTAAGTGGGCACGCTTGGCAATCAAAGCGACTGCGAGAGCAAAGGCTGGCGCCCAAGTCCATCATGGCTTGATTAAACTCAGTCACATTGTTTTTAGGGGTTAACTGGGTAGACAAATGCCAAAGTTGGTTTTCTACTTTTTTTACCCCATACCACCCTTCAACCATAAAATAACGGGCAAGCACTCGCTTAACATTACCATCTAAAATAGGGTGGTGCTGGCCAAGCGACAGCGATAATACCGCACCTGCGGTAGAGCGCCCTATTCCGGGTAAAGCCATGACTTCTTCAAGTGTAATTGGAAATTTACCTTGGTATTTATCTCGCACTATTTTGGCCGTTTTATGTAAGTTGCGTGCCCGTGCGTAGTAACCTAAGCCAGTCCAATGATGCAGCACTAAATCTTCATCTGCATTTGCTAAAGCAATGATATCTGGGAAGCTTGCCATAAACTTTTCAAAGTATGGAATAACCGTAACAACTTGCGTTTGCTGTAACATTACTTCTGACACCCACACTTTATACGGTGTTTTACCTAGTTGCCAAGGCAATGTTTTACGCCCATGAAGGTGATACCACTGAACCACTTGGTTAGCAAATTTGTCTGACTGCTGTTTATATAAATCCAACATATACTACTTTTACTCATGCTCAATAGCGGCTCAGTCTATTGCAGTTAATAAAAAGATCAAGCGATGAAGGCGCTATAACACGCTAATACTTGTGATTAGCTGCGTGGTCAGGGATAATACGCAACCATTTTTAAACACATTGTTTTTGTCAGGCCAATAATATGAGTGAATCAAGTAACAACAACCTTGAGCAAGCTAAGCAAGAAGGTAAGTATATCCGCACAATTCGCAGTTTTGTAAAACGCGAAGGCCGCTTAACTAAAGGCCAAGCTGCCGCAATTGAAAAATGCTGGCCAACTATGGGGCTTGAGCATAAAAACGGCCTACTCGACTTAGCTCAAGTATTTGGCAATAACAATGATGTAGTATTAGAAATTGGTTTTGGTATGGGCAAGTCATTAGTTGAAATGGCAAAAAATGCACCGCACCTAAACTTTATTGGTATTGAAGTACATCGCCCAGGCGTTGGTGCATGTTTAATGGATGCAGATGAAGCCGGTGTTACTAATTTACGTGTATTTGAACATGATGCGGTAGAAGTACTCGCTGACTGCCTTGCAGATGAAAGCTTAACAACGCTGCAGTTATTCTTCCCTGATCCATGGCATAAAAAGCGTCATCATAAACGCCGTATAGTGCAAACAGAATTTGCTGAAAAACTGCGTAGCAAATTAAAAATTGGCGGTGTTTTTCATATGGCTACTGACTGGGAAAACTACGCCGAGCACATGGTAGAAGTTATGCAAGCAGCGCCAGGCTATAAAAATCAGTCATCTACCAACGACTACGTACCTCGCCCTGATTCGCGCCCACTAACTAAATTTGAACAGCGCGGCCACCGTTTAGGTCACGGCGTATGGGACTTAATGTTTGAGCGCACAAAATAATTACACCAATTTACTAATCAATAATTTGTAAGGCAAAGCCATTTATGAGCGTATTAACCAACCCAAGTTTACTGTTACTTCGTAATAGCGAAGAACTAGTGGGAAAATCTATCTTGGTGGTCAACTTTGTTCAAGATGGCTTTTTAGCAGAGCTAAAGCAGCTAAATCCTCAAAGTGCCATCACCGCATTTAGTTATAACCATGCTAATGGGGAATTTGCTAAAAAAATAAATGGCATAAACGTGTGTGTTAACCATGAAATGGCCGCCAACGATTACGATTTAGTCATTCTTTACTACCCAAAATCAAAGCCTGAAGTATTAATGGCACTTGATAATATTCGCGCCGTGATTAACGAAAAAGCACAGCTACTTGTGGTAGGCGAAAATAAAAGTGGCGTTAAATCGATAGAAAAACAGCTCGCGGGCAAAGCGCAGTACAGTAATAAAATTGACTCTGCTAAGCATTGTATTTTGTTTTCATTTGAGCAACTAGAGAACAACCCAACCTTTGAGATTAGCCGCTACCATAAAACGTTTAGAGTAAATGTAGCAGGAGTAGAGTTTGATGCTATCAGTGTTCCGGGTGTATTTAACCACGGCGCTTTAGACGCTGGCACAAAAATGTTGCTAGAAAATGCCCCGACCACTAAACAAGGTAATGTACTGGATTTTGGCTGTGGTGCGGGCTTAATCGCCACTTTTTTAGGTATTAAAAACCCAGCACTGACTTTTACTTGCAGCGATGTGAGCGCACTTGCAACTTATGCTACTGAGCAAACATTAAAGCTTAATAATATTAAAGGCGGCACTATTTTAAGTGATGGCTTAAAAAATATTAGCGGCAAGTTTGATTTAATAGTTAGTAACCCGCCTTTTCATACTGGCATAGCGACCGACTACACAATTGCAGAAGCATTTTTATCAAATGCTAAGCAGCACTTAACCAAGGTAGGAAAGCTAAACATAGTGGCTAATAGCTTTTTAAAATACCCGCCAATTTTAGAGGCGCAGTTTGGTAGCTTCCACACTGTGTACAAAAATAACAAATTTGCCGTTTACAGTAGCTAACTAATTATACTTAATTAGGCTAAGTGTAATTAATACTTAGCCTAACTTTCGAATAAATATCAGAATTAATTTCACTATTTCCCTTCACTTTCTATGGTTTTTGCTAAACTAAAGTTCTAAATATAAATATTCATGCTTAGGCGATGCAGCAATAATGCCAAAAAAAGTACATCAAAAAAGTATTCGAAAAGCGCTGATCAACACCATCATGCTTATCACTGCTATTTGTTTAACTTTATCGGTTTCAATTTCCACTTATATGAGTGTAAAAGAACAAAAGGAACTGATCATAAACAAGCTCGTGATCCTTTCCGATATTGTTGCTTTTGATGCCGCAGGTTCATTGGTAAAAGACGACAGAAAAACAGAAGAAAAACGCCTAAAGTCGTTTGATAAAATCCCCCTTGTTAAAAACATTCATATTTACGCAATAGAAAAAACATCGAGTAAACCTGTATTTTTTATTAGCTTTAATGCTAAAAAAACCCCACCTGTTCCGCTGCGCGTTGACAGCATTAAAGAGCTTAACAAGCCAAGAGTGACCAACAACTACATTGAGCTAATTACACCTGTACTTAATAACGAGCAGGTGGTGGGTTACGTTTATATGCGTGGTAGTTTAGAAAGCCTAGATGAATTTATAAAACAAAAAATTATTATAGATATTTTCCTTACCCTGTTTATTTTGTTTTTTGTGTACTTTATAGCGATAAAAACACAAAAAAGTATCGCTAACCCTATTGAACACTTAAGTGTATTGCTACAAGACGTATCAAAAAATCATAACTATGACGTACGCGCACCCAGCACCAGCGTAAAAGAGGTTACAGCCTTATCAAACAGCTTAAATATCATGCTTACTCGCACCCGTAAGCAAATAGAACGTCATGAAAAAGACAAACTAGAGATAAAACAACTCAACCAAAGCTTAGAAGAAAAGGTAAGCCAAAGAACAATAGCCCTGCGCGAAGCAAACCAAGAACTGCTTTCTACCCTTGAGCGAATGCACCAATACCAAGAACAAATAGTAGAAAACGAAAAAATGGCCTCTTTAGGGCAAATGGTAGCCGGCGTAGCCCATGAGGTTAACACCCCAATTGGCCTAGGTATTACTGGCTCAACCTTGCTGCGCGATAAACTTGCCGATATTCAGCTTAGTTTTGATAATAAGTCTCTTACTTCTAACCAATTAAAACGCTTTATTGACGAAGGTATCGAAAACCTTGATTTAATTTATAGAAACCTAAATCGTGCGGCCGACCTTATCTCTAACTTTAAAAAGGTAGCTGTAATTCAAGATGACGGGATTAAAACCCATGTAAACATCCATAGGTTAATATCTGATGTGTTAATGTCGATTCAATCAGAGTTAATAAAGTCAAAGCCTAACGTTGTGATCAATTGTCCGAGTGATTTAACCATTGAGAGTAAATCTGAGCCACTACAACAAATATTCCAACAGCTTATTTTAAACTCTGCCATTCATGGTTTTAGCAATAGCGAAAATAACGAAATTAAGTTTGATATAGAAATAACAGGCCCACAAATAAAAATAATCTACACAGATAACGGCCAAGGCGTTGATAAAAATGTCAAAAACAGGATATTTGACCCATTTGTAACCTCTAAGCGAGGCCAAGGGGCAAGTGGTTTAGGCATGCACTTAGTGTACAACTTGGTAACCCAAGCACTAGGTGGGCATATACTGTATGACCTAGATGCAAAACCCGGTGTACGCTTTGTTATTACAATTCCATAAAAAGTGTTTAAAAAAAGAGTATTTATTTACGCTTTTTACTTGAATTACCATTTAATGACCTTATAGAGAGAGCATGTGATATTTCATGTTTAATTATTTAACTTGATCTAATAATTAAGCGATACAATTTCTGAACTTTATTGCTTTTGCAGTATCACATACATTGATGAAAGGTTATAAAATGATATAATTCCGTTTTGAATTTGCGCGATTATTTTTAGTACCTTTAAGCGATTGGTGGATGTATCAATTATTAAAGGAAATGCTTCGTTTTCATAATTCAAAAAGCTGCATCCGTTATATATCATTAAACAGTAGTTTTTGCACAATGCCTTTTGGTTAGTTTGGAACACCCCTACTGTTTTATTTTTATCCAACTTGTTTTTTCTTGTTAACATTTGGGTATAATCCTATAATCTCTAGTAATCGAATTATTTAGTTAAGATTCGATTTTTTGTAAATAAAATATTCCAAAAAGGTTAATTAATAATGCAAACGCCAGTCATTCTAATCGTAGAGGATGAAGACGTAACTCGACTAAACCTCGTGAGTTTATTTGAAGCTGAAGGTTACAAAGTTATTGAAGCCATTGATGGCGATGATATGCATGACAAGCTTACAAATAATGATGACGTCAATCTTGTAGTTATGGACATCAACCTACCGGGTAAAAACGGGCTAATTTTAGCACGTGAATTACGCCAAAAACGTAAAGTCGGTTTAATCTTTTTAACCGGCCGTGATAACGATGTAGACCGTATTTTAGGTTTAGAAATTGGTGCTGATGATTACATCACTAAACCTTTTAACCCTCGTGAATTGACTATACGCGCTCGCAACTTAATTACCCGTACAGCGCTAGGCGGCGAAGAGTCAGTGCTAGAAACCAACGGTGTAATTACATTTAACGGTTGGGAACTTGACGAAAACAGCCGTTGTTTAACGTCACCAAATGGTGATGCTAAGCGTTTACCTAAAGGTGAATACAGAGCGTTGCGTTTAATGCTTGATTCTCCAGGGCGTATTTTTAGCCGTGAGCAACTTATTAAGCATATGACTGGCCGTGAGCTTCGCGCTAATGACCGTACAGTAGATGTAACGATTCGTCGTATTCGTAAGCACTTCGAAAGTGATAATTCTACTTCTGAGCTAATCAGCACCATCCATGGTGAAGGTTACCGCTTTATTGGTAAAATCGACGCTTAATTAGAGTAAACCACTTACTCTAATAATTGTAAAAACGAATGAAGGGCAATTTGTCCTTCATTTATTTTATCTGCCAATGTATCTAACCATTCTTTTAGTACTTCATCTGATTCATCAAGCGCACCGTGTTCCATCTTTTTAGCATGTAACTGTACGTCGTTTAATCCTACAGAGCCCGCAGCACCTTTAAGCTTATGCGCCACCGATTTATACTCTTCCCTGTCGTTTTCATTTAACGCGCTTTGCAGCTCTTGCTGATATTGCGGGTTTAGTTTTTCAAATAAACCACTGCTGCGCTTAAATACTTCAAGCCCCATAGAGTTTACAAAGTCTTCAATGGTTTCAACATCAAGCACACCTGCATTAATGCCCTCAAGCGCTTCTTTACTTACCGTTAGCAGCGGTTTGTCTGATTCACTTTGTTGAATATCAAACAAATCAGCCAGCATTTTATCAAGCTTTATTGTATTAATGGGTTTAGCAAGCGCCCCTTGCACCGAAATGCCATCTAAGTCTTCTTCGGCGCTACGTACATTCGCTGTAAGCGCAACGATAGGTAATTTATCAAAATGGCTATCGGCACGTATTTGTCTTGCCACCTCATCACCATTTATATCGGGCAGTTGCATATCTAGTAGTACTAAATCTAGCTCGTCTTCGGTTTCTACAAACGAGAGTGCATCTTCACCTGTTTCGGCCCAAATCACTTCATGGCCGCGCTGCTCTAACAGGTTAGTCGCAATTTCAGCATTTAATGGCACATCCTCTACAAGTAAAATATATAAACCTCTACCTGCATAGCTTTGTTCGGTAGGCGCTACACATAAGCTAAGCGGTATGTGTACTGTAAAGCAGCTGCCTTCACCTTCTGCACTGGTTACCGAAATAGTGCCTTTCATTGCACTGACCAACGCTTTGGTTACGGCTAAACCAATGCCTGAGCCAATCGCGTTTTTACCGCTTAAATCTGGGGCTTTGTAGTACATATCAAATATGCGCGAGAGTTGATCCTCTGGGATCCCCTGCCCTGTGTCTGATATTTTAAGTTCAAGCCACGGCCCGTCGTTACGCTCTTCTCGGCTACATGTGAGTTTTACCTCGCCATGCTGGGTAAACTTAACGGCATTATTAATTAAGTTCCATACCACTTGGCGTAAACGCGTTGGGTCTAGGAGTGCATAAACATCTAATGTGCCATTTCGCTCAATTGAAAATTCAAGCTCTTTTTGTTCAGCAATTAAACCGGCAAAGTTCACTACATCGTTAATAAAGTCTGAAACGTTAATAGAGTCGGTTGCTATATCTAACTGCTCTCGGTCTATTTTATCTAAATCTATAATATCGTTAAAAATATTACCTAGTGTTTCAGCGCTCGAAAACACCGTATTACACCAACTGCGTTGCTGTTTATTAAGCTCTGTATCAAGTAGCATTCGGGTTAAGCCTACAATGCCATTTAATGGCGTGCGCAGTTCATGGCTAAGCGTTGCTATAAACTTACCTTTATCCTTATAGGCTGTTTCAAGCGCTTGTGCTGCTTCTTTACGGCTGGTTATATCACGGCCAAATGCAAGCAAACCTATGTAGTCACCTTGATCGTTTATAAACGGTAATTTACGCAGCTCAAACCAACGGTTTTCGCCATTAACCATGTATTCAACATCAATTGTCAGCGCTTGATGCGTTTGCTCTACTTGTTTATCGGTTCTGAGTACTTCTGCTAAAAAGTAGCTAGGGAAAATCTGCTCCACTGTTTTACCAATTAGTTCAGCGCTGGTTTTGCCCATAACCTCTTCAAACATTTTATTACAGCCGGCAAACACGCCGTTGTTATCTCGGTAATAAAATAAATCGGGGGAAGAGTCGACAATAGAGCGAAGGAGCATGCCTTGCTGAGCAAGTTCTTGTTGTGTTTTTTTACGCTCTGCTATTTCGCGGCGAAGCTCTTCAATGGCGCGATGCTTGGCATGAAAAGCCATTTTTCGCTCATCTATTTCAATGTTGAGGCGGTTGATATTATCTTTTAATGTTTGATTTAACAGCTTTTCTTGTTTTGTGGCGCTGTCTAAATAAGCGTATGAGGCATCTAATTGTCTAATCGAGTTGAGTAAAATACTGATCATAAAGGGAGATACAACCGCGGTAAAAAATACCACAGCTAAAATATCAACTAAATTAACCTCACCCAGTGCCACATAATAAAACATACTCGACAATATAAGCGACACGCCTAATAAAAGCGCGTAGCACATTGCCGCGGTTTTTAACTCACCAAAGCGAGTTATTAAACTAGAAAGTACTCGAGCCCAAGGGCTCAAAGAAGAATCGGTCATAGGTCAGTGTATCTCGTTACTAGGCATAAATAAAAAGTGCCTATTAATAGTCAAACGCATTTTGCAGCAGATTTTAGCATTTTTCTATTAGCTATATTCATGTTGTGCGACAAAAACAGAAAATTTTCATGTTTACTTTTGCCTACTTGTTAAACTCATCATTTCAGCAATAAATTATTTAGTGTAAAATGCTGCGCTTTATTATGACCAATAACGAGTAGCGCACATGCAAACCAACATGCCCGATATAGCTGATACGGCTCCCGCCTTACAAACAGGTAAGTTAGACTGGGTTGGTATGGGCGAAATAGAACTGCCATTTATTTTTGAATCGAAAGATTTAGCACCCGTTACCGTTAACGCAAAAGCGCGTGCCTTTGTTAATTTGCATAAAGAAGACGCTAAAGGCATTCATATGTCGCGTTTATTTTTAGCGCTTGATTTACTCTCAACAGAGCAACAAGTTAACCCACAAACTTTAGCTCAAGCACTCGATACTTTTATCACCAGCCACGAAGGATTAAGTGACAAAGCCCAAATAGAGTTTAAATTTGAGTTACCGCTGCGTCGTAAATCGTTATTAAGCGGTAAAGCAGGTTGGAAAAGCTACCCAATTACCCTAACCAGCACTATTGAAGATAGCGTAATTAGCTACGAGCTAAGCGTGGATGTTACTTATTCATCAACCTGTCCATGCTCTGCAGCACTTGCTCGCCAGCTTATTCAGAATGCTTTTAGCGAAAAGTTTAATCAAGAAACACTTAATCAAAAAGATGTTTTAGCATGGCTAGGTACAACGCAGGGTATTGTGGCAACGCCTCACTCACAGCGTTCAATTGCAAACGTTAAAGTAAAGCTAGACAACACGATTAGTGAATTTGACGTAGTAAATTTAATTGATACATTAGAAGCTGAACTAAAAACCCCCGTACAAGCGGCAGTAAAACGTGAAGATGAGCAAGAATTTGCCCGCCTTAACGGTCAAAATTTAATGTTTTGTGAAGACGCTGCACGTAAAATTAAAGCGGTTCTTGAAAACGATAATTTTAGTGATTACTGGCTGCAAATTAATCATTACGAATCACTCCATGCGCATGATGCAGTCGCTATTGCCGTTAAAGGAATTGAGGGCGGTTACAAAGCCTAACAGCCCTGCTGCATTAATAATAAATACATACGGTAATTAGCCATAACAACCAATTTTTAGGCACGTAAATTGCTTTACTTGAGCAGTGTCAATTTGTTGTTATGGAGTTACCGTATGGAATTCGCTTTATTATCAATTTTAGTATTAGTGGTTGGGGCCTCTGTGGTTGCGTCAAAATTTAGTGATGATGGCGGCAATCCCTATCCTTTTACCCGCAAACAAACCGTGTTTACACAGGTTGAGGGTGCATTTTTAAATCTTTTAGAGCGTGCGGTAGGCGATCAATACAAAATTGTGAGCCGCGTCAAACTCATCGATGTAATCGACTGCAAGCAAGGCCTCTCAGCTAAATCAAAACGTGCAGCTTTAGCTAAAGCTAAAAATAAGCAACTCGATTTTGTGCTGGTAGATAAAGAAAAAATGACGATAGTGGCAGCGGTCGATTTAGTTAACAACGCCAATAAAGATGGCCATAAAGCGCAGCGCGACTGGTTTGTAAACGGCGCTTTAGAATCCGCTGGCATTCCACATATTCGTATGAAAGTAAAATCAGGCTACCGCCCTTCTGAGGTGCGCGATGCAATTATGTTTAAATTAGGCAAACCTGCAGCGGTGCAATCGGCTCGTCCAACACGTAATCGTGTAAGTAAACCTGCGGTATTGTCACCTTCTCAGGCTAAAGCCCAAACCACTGCGTTAGCCGAAATTTAAAATAGAATTAAATACTCTCCTAAAAGTATTTAAAGCGAGCCGTAAAACAGCTCGCTTTTTTGTTTTTTATTGCTAACTTCACGTATAATCTACGTATTCAAACTCAGGAATCAAACACTATGAATGTTGGTATTATTGGCGCAATGGAGCCAGAAGTTAAAATTTTACGTGAAGCAATGCAAAACCCACAAGTGCTAACTAAAGCAGGGTTTACCTTTTACACAGGCGAATTAGCAGGTAATACAGTAACACTTGTGCAATCAGGTATTGGTAAAGTGGCATCAACGATTGCAACCACGTTATTAATTGATAACTTTAATCCTGACTGTGTTATTAACACAGGTTCTGCCGGTGGCTTTGATCCCTCTTTAAGTGTTGGCGATGTTGTTATCTCTTCAGAAGTACGCCATCACGATGTAGATGTAACCGCTTTTGGCTACGAAATTGGCCAAGTTCCACAAATGCCAGCAGGCTTTGCCGCACACCCAAAACTAGTTGAAGCTGCCGAGCAAACCATTGCGCAAATTAGCGAAGTAAAAACCTTAGTCGGCTTAATTTGTACGGGTGATTCATTTATGTGTGACCCAGTGCGAATTGATAAAGCACGCAGCGACTTTCCTACAATGCTTGCAGTAGAAATGGAAGGCGCATCTATTGCACAAACGTGTTTTGCGCTTAATACGCCATTTGTGGTTATTCGCTCTATGTCTGACATTGCCGGTAAAGAGTCGCCGCAATCGTTTGAAGAATACCTAGAGACTGCATCAATCAATTCATCAAAAATGGTTGTTGCACTATTGGAAAAACTAACAAAAGTTACGCTGTAAATGCTAAGCAATATCGTTCAAAACCATTTGGACTTTATTGCCTTTTTTGTGGCGCTCATTGCTGAGCGCTTTTTCCCGTTAAAAAGCTGGTATCACCCTAATACAGTATTAACCGCTATATTTAGTGCTATAGGAAAACGGGTTTATAAACCAAGTGAGCCTAAAAGTTACCTTTATTTAGCCTCCACTCTTGCCTGTGCGCTAGTTTTAAGCGTTATTCTTATTATTATTGTGTTACTGCTTGAATTTGCCTTTTATCCTGAGCTGCTCGCGGGCCTCATTTTATATTTGTGCCTAGAAAGCAAAGCGATTGAAAAAAAAGCCCTGCGTGTTGCAAAGTTAGTAAAACAAAAGCAAAAATCTACCGCGCGTGAATTAGTAAAGCCACTGCTTGCCCGAGAGGTCAATAAGCTCTCAGCAACAGGTATTATTAAAGCTTTAATTGAAAGCTTAATTTTACGAGCTGCCCGTAATTACTTTACCGTTATATTTATATTTTTATTACTTGGGCCAATTGCCACTTTAGCGTATCGGCTACTGACTTTAATGCAGCATGCTTGGCGCGCCGATATATCACCTAATAGCCACTTTTTAAAACCGCTTAAAATACTTTTGTTTATAATCGAATTTATCCCCGTACGCTTACTTGCATTAACCATTGCCGCAAGCAAAGCCAGTAAACAAAGTATGCATTATATAAAGCACTATGGCAGACACTTTTATCAAACAAATACGGGGTGGATTTTAAGTGTGTGCTCCGCCTCTATTGGCGTACAGCTAGGCGGCCCTGCGGTTTATTTTGGTAAGCGTTTTAATAAAATGCGAATTGGAACCGAGCGACTCCCAAAAGCCGAAGACGTCCCTGTGATCATAAATAGATTAAATCAAGCGCGTGCATTTTGGCTGTTAGTCATTATCAGTATTGAGATATTAAAGCTGATTTAGTGGTTTTTAGCAGCCAAAATACGCGCACAAAAAAACCAGCCTAAGCTGGTTTTTTAGTTTTAACTGCGCTTACGCTACAGTAATGTTGGCAAACTTACGTTTACCTACTTGGTAAATAGCGGTCGTGCCTTTTGCTACTTCAAGTTTTGTATCAGTGATTTTAGCTTCACCGTTAAGTTTTACTGCACCTTGCTTAATCATGCGCATTGCTTCAGAGGTACTGGCTACTAAATTAGCTTCTTTAAGTAAGTTAGCAATTAAAATACCTTCTTCTGCAATGGTAATTGTCAGCTCAGGGATTTCATCAGGTAGCGCTTTTTTCTGAAAACGTTTGATAAAGTCATCGTGTGCGGCTTGCGCAGCTTCTTCACTGTGAAAACGTGCAATTAACTCTTTCGCCAGCTCAATCTTAATATCACGCGGGTTAGTGCCCTGCTCTACGCGTTGTTTTTGCGCTGCAATTTCTTCGATTGATAAGCTGCTTAGTAAGTCGTAATAGCGCCACATAAGTACGTCGCTAATCGACATTACTTTACCAAACATATCGTTTGGCGCATCAGTAATACCAATGTAATTACCAAGCGACTTAGACATTTTTTGAACGCCGTCAGTACCTTCAAGTAATGGCATCATTAATACTGTTTGAGGCTTTTGGCCTTCTACTTTTTGAAGCTCGCGGCCCATTAAAAGGTTAAAGCGCTGATCAGTACCACCAAGCTCTACGTCTGACTCAAGTGCAACCGAATCCCAGCCTTGTACGAGTGGGTATAAAAATTCGTGAATTGCAATGGGTTGTCCGTTGCCGTAACGCTTTTTAAAGTCGTCACGCTCTAGCATACGCGCTACAGTTTGATTAGCTGCAAGTTTGATCATACCTGCTGCGCCCAGGTTTTCCATCCACGAAGAATTAAACGCAACGGTGGTTTTAGCTGGGTCTAAAATCTTAAAAACTTGCTCTTTATAAGTCTCAGCATTGGCAAGTACATCTTCACGGGTCAGTGGTTTACGTGTTACATTTTTGCCTGTTGGATCACCAATCATGCCGGTAAAGTCACCAATTAAGAAAATAACCTCATGACCTAAATCTTGAAAGGTTTTCATTTTATTAATTAGTACAGTGTGACCTAAATGTAAGTCTGGCGCGGTAGGATCGAAACCGGCTTTAATTTTTAACTTTTTGCCCGACTTTAGTTTTTCAACTAATTCGTCTTCAATTAATATCTCTTCTGCACCGCGTTTTATCTCTGCTAGAGCGGTTTGTAAATCCACTGTGTATTACTCCAAAATTCTGCCAACGAAGGGGCAACTAGATGACTTGCTACATAAGGGTTTAAAACAGATTTAAACCAAAAGCACTTATGTTGCTAACATAACAAATTTCTACCTAATTAAAACAATTTTTTATGCGAATAATGCAACTAAACTCAATAAGCTTAGTCTCACTGTGTTAGGCAATTAGAAATGGTGTTTAAACGCCGATTTTAGCGCACTTTAGAATCAGTTTAAATCGATAAACTTAAACAACTATAAATTGTCATTTTACTAACATTTGCGGGGCTTTTAGCTTTATTTACTAGTATTCGTACCTTATTACGTATATCCTGCATTAATATATATTTTATTTTCACGACAGCAGAAAAGGCACGTTATGGTTCACGTGGTTAACACGCTTCCCAAAAAACACAAATTGCTTATTCTAGGTTTGGTTTCTGCTATTGTTGGCTTAGCCTTTCTTCCTTCAGAAAAAGCGACTGCATCCAAAGACAATAGTGCAAATGCACTAGAAATTGGTAAGCGTTACGAGTTACAAGTTAAAGTTGAAGACAACGAAAAATTAACTGAATTAAATTCGCCAGAAGCAGCAGAAAAGCTGCCAGAATACGACTTAGTCGATCATCAAGTTAAAAACGGCGATAATTTAGCAATTATCTTCAAGCGTGCTGGCTTTTCAGCGCAAACGCTTCACAAGCTAATTAACACCAATGCTGAAACACGCAAACTAACTAAAATTCACCCAGGTGAAATACTTAGTTTTGCAACAGCAGAAAACGGTGATTTAGCTCAACTTCGTTATGTTATTTCAAAAACAGATACTTTGTTTGTTACCTTAAATGACGAAGGTAATTACGACACATCAATAGATAGCAAAGAAATAGAAACACTGAGCAAAACAGCCGGTGGCGAAATTTCTAGCAGCTTTTGGACCTCAGCTATTGCTGCAGGCTTAAGCGAGCGCCAAATAATGAACTTTGCTGATATATTTGGTTGGGATGTGGATTTTGCCAACGATATTCGTAAGGGCGATCAGTTTGGGCTAATTTACGAGTCGCATTATGTTGATGGCGAGTTTATTGGCACTGGTAAAATTATTGCGGCAGAATTTATAAACCAAGGCCAGCGTTATGCGGCTATTCGCCATACCGACGGCAGCTTTTATACGCCTGAAGGGCGAAGCATGAAAAAAGCATTTTTACGTGCGCCAGTAAACTTTAAGTATATTAGCTCGAGCTTTAACCCACGTCGCTTACACCCAGTAACAGGGCAAGTAAGAGCGCACCGTGGTATTGATTACGCAGCACGTACAGGCACTCCGGTTGTAGCCTCGGGTAACGGTAAAGTAATTAAAGCAGGTTACAGTAAGTACAATGGTAACTACGTATTTATAAGCCATGGCACACAGTACGTAACTAAGTACTTACACCTTAACAAAAAGCTTGTTAAAACAGGCCAAAAGGTTAAACAAGGTGACAAAATTGGTACCGTGGGTTCTACCGGCCGTGTAACAGGCGCGCACCTACACTACGAATTTTTAGTAAATGGTGTACACCGTAATCCTAAAACCGTTAAGTTACCTAAGTCTGAGCCATTACCACGCTCTGAACTTGCTAAGTTTAAACCTATTGCCGAAAACTTTATTGCACAGCTTGAACGCAATCGCGAACTACAGCTAGCACTTAAGTAACGTATAAGTTATAGATACTAAAAAAGCCTTTGCAGGGTTAACCTGCAAAGGCTTTTTTGTGTTTTTTATTAATTAGTTCATTAATACATAAATTAGCTGTACGACTAAAGAAACCATAACCAGCGGCCAAATATATTTGCTGTATTTAGTTGCGCCATCCAACCCCATTTTACCTTGGTACTTTTCAAGCAAAGGTATCAGCACTGCTAAGGCGACAAACAAGCAAATTAAAATAACAAATATATTCATTCCTAAACCTTAATTATGGTAATTCATGGCCTTTGGCACTTACATATAATGCATACCAATGTTCGCGACTTAACGTAACATTTAGCGCACCGCATGACGCTGCAATACGCTCAACGTTCGTTGTGCCAATAATTGGCTGTATTAATGCAGGGTGGCGTAATAACCAAGCTAAAACAATTGCCTCAGATGTTGTATCGTAAAGTGCAGCAAGCTTATTTACGAGTATGCTGGTATTTATGTCGGCTTGCGATGCATTTGTTAAATCGCCCCCTGTGTATAGCCCTTGGCATAAACTTCCCCAGCTTTGTATTTGAATATCAAAGTGGCGGCAATACTCTACACTGCCCGGTGTAAAGTTAAGATCTTTTCCATCTGCATTACCTGCATAAACGCCTTCATCAACAAATTGGTGTTTTTGTAAACTTGCTTCAATTTGGTTAGCAACAATTGGCATATCTAGGGCGTGTTGTAAAAAGTTCATTTGGTGCTGCTGCATGTTCGATACGGCAAAATTACGTACTTTGCCGCTTTCTTGAAGACAGCTAAATACTTGTGCAATTTCTTCTACTTCCATTAACGGATCAGGGCGATGAAGCATAAGCACATCAAGGTAATCGGTGTTTAAACGTTTAAGTGAACCTTCAACTGACTCTTCAATCCACTTGGCCGAAAAATCGTAACGCTTAGGGCCTTTATCATCTTCAAAACGTATACCGCATTTAGATTGAATATACATGTGCTCGCGAAGCTCTGGTCGCTCAGCTAGTGCTTGGCCAAATACCTGCTCGGCTTTGCCAAAGGTATAAATATCGGCGTGATCAAAAAAGTTAATGCCGCCAGCTATGGCTGCATCAATACACTCGTGAGTTTGCTTTAAGTGAGCCTTAGTAATGGCGTCTTTATTCCAACCGCCGCCTAGGCCCATACAGCCAAAAACGAGTCTACTAACATGAGGTAAATATTTTGCCAAAGGGGTGTGAAGCATGATGACTATCCTTATTAGTGTGCATAGCCCTCACTGTAAACAAAAACACGTCTGCAAACAAACTTTAATACGTACAGTTTTATAGGCATAAAAAAAGCGCAGTAAACTGCGCTAATCGGTTGGATTAAATCCTAAATACTAGCCAACAAGCGCCAGTAATATACCTGCGGCTACGGCACTTCCTAGCACCCCAGCTACGTTTGGCCCCATAGCATGCATAAGTAAAAAGTTATGTGGGTTATTCTCAAGCCCAACTTTATTAACTACACGCGCCGCCATCGGTACTGCCGATACACCCGCAGCACCAATTAAAGGGTTAATAGGTGTTTTAGAAAGCTTGTTAAGGCCTTTTGCCATAAACACACCCGACGCTGTACCAATAGCAAATGCCAGCGCACCGAGCACCAAAATACCAATGGTTTCTACAGTTAAAAACTGATCGGCCGCTAGTTTAGAGCCTACTGCCAAACCTAAAAATATCGTGGTTATATTAATAATTTCGTTTTGGGCACTGTTACTAAGCCTATCTACAACACCAGACTCACGCATTAAATTACCTAAACAGAACATGCCTACTAAGGGAATAGCCGCTGGTAAAAACATAGCGGTTAAGCTCAGTACCATTAAAGGAAATACTATTTTCTCTTTTTTAGATACTTTGCGCAGCTCTGGCATTTTAATAGCACGCTCATCAGGTGTAGTTAATGCGCGCATAATTGGCGGCTGAATAATTGGCACTAACGCCATGTAAGAATAAGCAGCAACCGCAATGGCACCTAGTAAATCAGGGGCAAGCTTAGATGCTAAGAATATGGCTGTAGGGCCATCGGCACCGCCAATAATGGCAATGGCTGAGGCATCTTGTAAGCTAAATTCAAAGCCAGGTACATAGTTTAATAAAATTGCCCCAAACAAGGTGGCAAAAATACCAAACTGCGCGGCTGCACCCAGTAATAACATACGCGGGTTGGCAATAAGCGCACTAAAATCAGTCAGCGCCCCTACTCCCATAAAAATTAATAAAGGGAAGATCCCCGTATCAATACCTACGTAATACACGTAATAAAGCAAACCACCTGGGTCAGAAAGCCCAGCAACCGGAATATTAGTCAGTATTGCGCCAAAGCCAATCGGCAGCAGTAATAGGGGTTCAAAGTTTTTAGCAATGGCTAAAAACAACAACAAACACCCTACCGCAATCATTATTAAGCCAGGAAACGTAAAGTTAGCAATGCCGGTAGCATGCCAAAGGTTTAAAAGACCTTCCATTAAAGCTACCCCTACGCCATCGCTATAATTGCATCGCTCGTTGTCACAGCATCACCTTCAGACACTAAGACCTCAGCCACAGTACCTGAGTGCATTGCACGAACCTCGGTTTCCATTTTCATCGCTTCCATAATAACAACCACATCGCCTTCGTTTACGGCTTGGCCTGCTTTTACTTTTACTTTAAAAATATTACCTGCCAGTGGCGCATTCAGTGTTTCACCTGATGCAACCGATGCTGATTGTGGTAAGTGCTCTGAATCTTTTAGCGTTACCTCTTTAAGCTCGCCACCTTGCGCAACCACTACATCGTAAACTTTACCGTCAACTTTAACGCTGTATTGCTCAGCGCTAACACCTTTGTTACTTGCAGGTTTTGCTGCAGGCTTAGTGTTTGCATCATCAGCACTTGGCACTGCTTCAAAGGCATCTGGGTTGTTGCGATTTTTAATAAATTTAAGGCCAACCTGTGGGAATAATGCATAGGTAAGCACGTCATCTATTTGCTCATCAGCAAGTGTTAAACCTTGTTCTTGCGCTTCTTTTTGCAGCTCAGCTTCAAGCGATGCAAGCTCTGGGGCTATATTATCTGCAGGGCGACACGTAATAACCTCACTGCCATCAAGCACTCGCTCTTGCAGCTCTTTGTTCATAGGTGCAGGTGTTAAACCATACTCGCCTTTTAAAACACCGGCGGTTTCTTTGGTAATTGTTTTATAACGCTCACCCGTAAGCACATTTAGTACTGCTTGTGTGCCTACAATTTGCGATGTAGGAGTAACTAGCGGAATAAAACCTAAATCTTCACGCACGCGTGGGATCTCAAGTAATACTTCATTTAGCTTATCTGCTGCGCCTTGCTCTTTGAGTTGGTTTTCCATGTTGGTTAACATGCCACCAGGTACTTGTGCGAGTAAAATACGGCCATCAACACCTTTAAGGCTCCCCTCAAAGGCAGCGTACTTTTTACGTACATCTCTAAAATAAGCCGCTATTTCTTCTAGCTGGTTTAAATCTAATTCGGTATCGCGGGGCGTACCTTCAACAATCGCTACAATGGTTTCTGTAGCTGAATGACCGTAAGTCATACTCATTGAAGAAATTGCGGTATCAAGCATATCAATGCCTGCATCAATGGCTTTTTGATACGTAGCTGTACTTAAACCTGTGGTTGCATGGCACTGCATAGCAATAGGGATAGAAACGGTTTCTTTTAGCCCTTTAATAAGTTGCTCTGCATCGTATGGTTTTAATAAGCCTGCCATATCTTTAATACAAATAGAGTGACAACCTAAATCCTCTAGCTGTTTTGCAAGGGTTAACCACATATCAAGGGTATGCACAGGGCTTACAGTATAAGAAATAGTGCCTTGTGCGTGTGCTCCTACTTTTACAGCCGCTTTAATTGCCGTTTCTAAGTTACGCACATCGTTCATGGCGTCAAAAATACGAAATACATCTACACCATTTTTGTGGGCACGCTCTACAAACTTTTCTACCACGTCATCGGCATAGTGGCGGTAACCCAATAAATTTTGCCCACGTAATAGCATTTGCTGTTTAGTATTCGGCATTGCTTTTTTAAGGGCACGAATACGCTCCCACGGATCTTCACCTAAATAACGAATACACGAGTCAAACGTAGCGCCGCCCCACGACTCAATAGACCAATAACCGGCATCATCAAGTTTGCTAGCAATAGGTAGCATGTCATCTAAGCGCATACGGGTTGCAAGTAAAGACTGATGAGCATCGCGTAAAACAAGTTCTGTTAATTTTAATTTAGCCATGTGTGCCTCTTATTTATTATTTGATTTGTACTGAGCAATGGCAGCACTAATAGCAGCGATGTGCTCGTTTGGCACACCTTGAGATTTTAAAGATGGTGATTTAACCGGTATTGCAACTTCAGCCTCGTCAAAACGAGCAACCAATTTAGACATGAGTGACACAGCACCAATCAATATTGAAAGAAATACAAACACGCCCACCATGCCCGTCAGCATCAAGCTACCTGCGGTTGTGAGTACAGCTCCTATATCCATTTTTCTCCCCCTGCACTATATAGCGATATAAAAAACCGCTTTATTTAAATAATTATTCACCGAATGATAACAAAACTTTTAACTTTGTCCACCACCTGTCAATTGGTAAAACCAATTAAAATTAAACTAACATACAGTCACAATAGTTAACATAGCTAATACAGGGTTAAATTAGCTTAGATATAGATGATAAAAATAACCGTTATAGGCAAAGGTTATATGGTTAAACCCAAAAAAACTTAAAAACTATAAAAAATAGTAAGTTAAACGGCAGGTAAAAAATCAGCTTGGGCTAAAATGTAAATTGGTCTTACCAGGACTAGTAAAGAAGCGCGCAAAAAATATTTATTTTTTCACTCTCTTTACAATAGTGTGAATAAGTTACATCGTTAAACGTAAAACTTACCAATCCTAAATTTACAACTCTCGCTCAAAAAACATAACATATTGAAAATTAATAAAATTAAACTCTGGCACGCAACTGGCATTATTACTTTCGAACGAATTTGATAACCAAGGAGAAAACAATGTTACGCTGGACAATTACATTTTTAGTTATTGCTTTAATCGCTGCAGTGTTAGGTTTTGGTGGTATCGCAGGTGCCGCAGCTGGTATAGCAAAAATTATATTCTTTATCTTTTTAGTACTTTTAGTGATTTCTTTAGTTTCAGGTGCGCTGCGCGGTAAATCGCCCAGGTAGCTACTAACATACTTAAAACACTAAACAATCAACATATACAAGGAATTACATTATGAACTCAACAACTTTAAAAGCAGCACTAATCGCCGTATTTGCAGGTTTCTTTATGATGGGTTGTGAAGACAACCACGCAGAAGAAGCAGGTGAGCGTATTGATGAAGCAGTAACTGACGTGCAAAACTCTGTTGAAGATGCATGTGAAAATGTAAAAGAAGGCGTTAACGCAGAAGAAACTAACTGTTAATCTGTTTGGTAACGTAAAAAACGGCTTTTAATAAGCCGTTTTTTGTGCGCTAATAAAAAGCGGCTTCTAACTCTTATAATGCATAGCCTACATTAACGGGTGTGATTTTTACGCTAGCTTGTTAAAATAGCGAAAACTATTACTTATTAGCAATTATGGCACTGACCACCACTTACACACTCGATAAACCCTACTACTACGAATGCTTTGACGAGTCCCACTCTTATAGTAAAGCAGCCAAGCCAAAGTATTTTTTGCTGGCATTACTGGTGTGCTTAGGTTTAATTAGTATTTACGCTATGGACGATCATTACCTAGGTACATTTTTAATAATGCTAGGTGTATTAGAATGCGTTGCCTTTTATTACCGCAGGCCTTGGTGGGTTACGCGCCAAATGTTTAGTCGTGCTTCGGGCTCAACGGTTACTCTTTCGTTTACCGATGACGCTATTAGCACCGAAAACCACTATAAAAGCCATACATTTAAGTGGGCAGAAATAACCCATATTATTAAAACCAACCACGGCTACTTAGTGCACCATAATAAAGGTATGCAATATATTTCTAGCAGTGTATTAACCGATGAAATGCGCGATTTTATAAACAAAAAAGCCACTCAGTGAGTGGCTTTTGGTATAGCTAAGTGCATTACTCAGCTAAGTATACGTGTTGATTAAGCATTGCCCGGATTAGGGTTAGACTTTTCAGCTTGTATACGCATGTAAATCTCTTCACGATGCACTGAAACGTCTTTAGGTGCGTTAACACCAATTCGAACTTGATTTCCTTTAACACCTAATACAGTAACAGTTACTTCGTCACCAATCATTAGGGTTTCACCTACTCTACGAGTTAGTATTAGCATTCTCTTGCTCCCATGTTCCAATAAATTATAAGATTCCGCTTGACCATTTTAATGAAAAATTGATTGAAAAGTAAGTAAAAACTCCCAAACTATCCATTTTCTGTTAAAAATTCTGAGTGTAACGCTCTTACTGCTAGTTCTAAATACTTCTCGTCAATTAAAACCGATACCTTGATTTCAGACGTCGATACTAAAACTATGTGTATGCCTTCTTGCGCCAATGCATCAAAAAATTGATGCGCTACACTACTGTGAGACTTCATTCCTATGCCAACAGCCGACACTTTTGCAACTGTTGTATCACTAGAAATGCTATCAGCCTGCAGATTTACCTGTTGTTGAGTTAGTAAATCGTGTGCTTGCAAATAGTCATTTGAATGCACAGTAAAAGCATAGTCTATTTTTTCAAAGTTATGATTAACTTGACTAATCATATCTATTTCGATGCCATTTTCTGCAAAAAGTTTCAAAATTTTTGTAAGAGAATGAACACAGTATGGTACGCCATGTACCTTTATCAAGCATTCGTCACGATTAAACGCAATCCCCGACACAACCTTAGTTGGCATATCGCTCTCCTCAAAACTTATTAGCGTTCCTTCATCGGGCTCAAAACTCGAAAGCACCCTTAGCGGCATTTTATGATTACCAGCAGACTCAACAGCACGAATATGCAATACTTTTGCGCCTAAGCTTGCCAGCTCTAGCATTTCCGCAAACGTTATATGGCGCATTCGCTGCGCGTTTGGTTCTACACGAGGATCAGTAGTGTATACGCCATCAACGTCGGTATAGATCTGACATTCATCGGCTTTTATTGCCGCGGCTATTTCTACCGCAGAGGTATCGGTGCCGCCGCGTCCAAGGGTTGTAATATTGCCCTCTACATCGCGCCCCTGAAAACCGGCAATAATCGCAACCCGATTATGCTCAAGCTCATGCTTTAAACGCGTCGCAGCAACCTCTTCAATACGGGCTTTACCAAACATGTTATCGGTTTGAATATTAACCTGATCGGCTAGTAGGCTTACAGCCGAATGGCCACGTTTTATAATAGCCATAGCAAGGAGCGAAACAGAAACCTGTTCTCCAGTGCTAATAAGTACGTCTAATTCTCGGCTACTCGGGCGAGTATCTATTTGCTTGGCGAGGTTAATTAAGCGGTTGGTTTCTCCCGACATGGCCGAAAGAACCACAACCACTTGATGACCTTGCTGCTTAGTTTTAACAACAAGGTCGGCGACCGCTTCTATTCGCTCAATAGAGCCAACCGAAGTGCCGCCAAACTTTTGGACAATAAGTGCCACGTAAGCTTAAACTTTCTCACTTACCCAGGCAGTCACGCTTTCAAGCGCGGCGTTTAGGTTTTCAGGCTGTGAACCACCCGCTTGTGCCATATCAGGACGACCGCCCCCTTTGCCGCCTACTTGGCCTGCCATGTGGTTTACAAGCTCACCGGCTTTAACTTTACCGGTTAAATCTTTCGTTACACCGGCAATTAGGCTTACTTTTTCGCCGCTGGCAACACCCAGTGCAATAACACCTGAGCCAATCTTGTTTTTAAGATCGTCAACCATACCTCGAAGCGCTTTAGATTCAGTTCCTTCAACGTTTGCCACTAATAGCTTAACGCCATTAATTTCAACAATCGAATCAAGTAAAGACGCGCCCGCTGCACTGGCTAGTTTATCGTTAAGCTGTGCAATTTGCTTTTCAAGGCCTTTAGACTTTTCAAGAAGCGCAGTTACTTTTTCAAGTACCGATGCGCTATCACCTTTTACCAGCGCCGCTACATCGTTTAGCTGTTTTTCTTGCTCGCTTACATACGCCACTGCATCTGCGCCTGTTACTGCTTCAATACGGCGTACGCCTGCAGCAATACCGCTTTCAGATACAATTTTAAATAAGCCAATATCACCCGCGCGCTCTACGTGCGTACCGCCACACAGTTCAATTGAGTAATCGCCAATAGTTACTACGCGTACTTCATCGTCGTACTTTTCGCCAAACAGCGCCATTGCCCCTTTTGCTTTAGCGTCATCAATCGCCATAAGCTCAGTGTTTAGGGCAAAGTTACGACGAATTTCATCGTTAACTACACGCTCAATTTCACGTAGCTCGTCTTTAGTAACCGCTTCAAAGTGTGAGAAGTCAAAACGTAAACGTTCAGGCTCAACCAGCGAGCCTTTTTGGCTTACGTGTTCACCTAATAATTGGCGCAGAGCTTCGTGTAAAATATGCGTAGCTGTGTGATTTTTCTTAATACGTTCACGGCGTTCATCATCAATAGTTGCATCTACTTTATCGTTAACCGCAATGCGCCCTTGTACGCTACCGTGGTGTGCAAACGCATTACCCAGTTTAGTAGTGTTAGTCACTGTAAACTCGCCACCTGCAACAGTAATGGTACCGGTATCGCCTGTTTGGCCACCAGATTCTGCATAAAATGGCGTATGGTTAAGTACAACAATGCCTTGTTGGCCGTCTTCTAAAATAGAAACCGACTCACCATTTGCAAACACTTCTACTACTGTAGCGCTATGATGTGTGCTGTCGTAGCCTTTAAACTCAGTGTGTTTTTCTGACTTTAATTGCTCGTTGTAATCGGCACCAAATTTACCAGCTTGCTGCGCTGTTTTACGCTGTACAGCCATGCACTCTTCAAAGCCTGCATGGTCTATTGTCATTTGGCGTTCACGGGCTACATCGGCCGTTAAATCAGCAGGGAAACCATAGGTGTCGTATAATTTAAATACTAAATCACCAGGAATAACATCGCCTTTAAGCTCGCTTAGGCTTTCTTCTAAAATAGCTAAACCACGCTCAAGGGTTTTACCAAATTGTTCTTCTTCAATGCGCAGTACTTTTTCGATAATTTCTTGCTGCTTTGCAAGCTCTGGGTAAGCTTGGCCCATTTGTTCAATAAGCGCTGCAACCAGTTTATAGAAAAACGCACCTTGTGCACCAAGCTTGTTACCATGGCGTACTGCACGACGAATAATACGACGCAATACATAACCACGGCCTTCGTTTGACGGCATAACACCATCAGAAATTAAAAACGCACACGAACGAATATGATCCGCAACAACGCGTAGCGACTTATCGTTTAAATCTTGTGCGTTAGTTACACTTGCCGCAGCTGCAATTAAGCCTTGGAATAAGTCGATTTCGTAGTTTGAATGCACGCCTTGTAAAATGGCAGCAATACGCTCAAGGCCCATACCTGTATCAACAGATTGTTTAGGCAGCGGCTCCATAGTACCGTCGCTTTGACGGTTGTACTGCATAAATACAAGGTTCCAAATTTCGATAAAGCGGTCGCCATCTTCTTCAGGCGAGCCCGGAGGACCACCCCAAATGTGCTCACCGTGATCGTAAAATATTTCAGAACACGGACCACACGGGCCAGTATCGCCCATTGACCAAAAGTTATCTGAGGTAGCAATACGAATAATACGATCTTCGCTTAGGCCAATATCATTGTGCCAAAAGCCAAATGCATCTTCATCGTCGTGGTAAATAGTAACAAGTAGTTTTTCTTGTGGTAATTTAACAACCTCAGTTAAAAACTCCCACGCAAACTTAATAGCGTCTTGTTTAAAGTAATCGCCAAAACTAAAGTTACCTAGCATTTCAAAAAATGTATGGTGGCGCGCTGTGTAACCTACGTTTTCTAAATCGTTATGTTTACCACCAGCACGCACACAACGCTGTGCACTTGTAGCACGCGTGTAAGGGCGAGTTTCGGCGCCTAAAAACACATCCTTAAAAGGAACCATGCCGGCATTGTTAAATAACAACGTGGCATCGTTACCCGGAATAAGTGAAGCCGATTGGACAATTTGGTGCTGTTTGCTGGCAAAAAAGTCTAAAAACTGTTGCCTAAGTTGTGCCGTAGTCATGTGCTGCATGTGAAAATCTCACCTGTATTTACTGTGCTTGCATTGCAAAATCAATTTGTTCGTAGCTAAATCCTCGGTACATTAAGTAGCGCACGCGCTTAGCTTTATCTTTGTACTCGAGGTTGGCCGGTGTAGTTGAATACTTTTTGTTGTACGCTTCCTGCGCAAGCTCAAACCAGTCTATTTCAAGCTCTTCAACCACTCTTTCAAGTAGTGAACGGTCAATCCCTTTGCCTATGGCTTCGCTTTGAATGCGCTTTAAGCCATGGCCTTTAAAAATGTGTTTTCTGACAAACCCTTCGCAATAGCGTTGCTCGTTAATAAAATTGTGCTCTTCGCACCAATTAAGCAGGGTTTCAATAAACTCGTCGCTGGCTTCTTTTTGCTGAAGCTTAAAGGTTAACTCGCGGCGCGAATACTCTTGGCGCCCAAGTAACCACAGTACATAGTTTTTAAGCTTTTGTTTTAACTTATCATCCATTAAGCGTCAAAGCGCCCGCTTTGTTCACTGCTAAGTGGTTTAACATTGCTATCGTCACTTGGCGGTACAACTGGCATAAAAATAGCCTGATAAGATACAAAGAAACTAATGTAGCAAATTGGCATTAAAATCAACAGCGGTAAGAACGATAAGAACATAGAAAGCGCCATAAATAACACACAAATAATGCCAAAAACACTCAATGCGAACAGGTTATGATAAAAAACCAATAGCGAATTTTTAAGCGCCGTTAAAATGCGTTTTTCTTTACTAAAATAAATAAGCGGTACCGCGTAAGCAAACGCCATTAAATACACCGCCATTGCCACTAAAAATAGCACCACACTGGCGCCCGAAATACTATTTAAGGTTTGCTCAAGCGCAATGTTAGGATCAAGCCCCTCTTGGCTCATAATAGCCACCGCATCGGCAAATAGGCCATTAGCTAATAAGGCCATTAAAATACCCGCCCCCATTTGGTAAAGCGCTAAACGTAGTAGTCCTAAACGGTTACCTTTTGCGCTAAAGGGTTTGAGTATGTCGGCGAGCATAATTTTACCGCCCTGCTGCTTGCTAAGCACCGCCTGATAAAAGCCTGCGGTTAAAAAAGGCGTAGCAAGTGCCGCAACAACTTGCAGCAAAGGTAAAAATAACGACAGTATGCCCACTATGCCTATTAATAAGTGCATAACTACAAAGGTAAATGGCTGGGTTTTAAAAATATGCCAACCGGCTTTAAACCACTTTAGCCCGGCATCGGCTTTAAAAATTCGTAATTCGTTAGACATACAGGCTCTTAAATTAAACAAAACACGCCAAGTATAACTTGGCGTGAGGGGGGATTAACAGACACTACATGATTAAATAGTTAAGGTTTTTTAATTTTTTTAATATCTAACATATGTGCGCCGTGTTTTATTTTGGTTTCTAGGTAAGCTTTGTTACCTGTAAGGCCTGCTTTAATATGCGCATGGGTACCAATAACGGTGTCTACTTCAATGCCGGCATCTTTTAATGCATTAAGCTTTTTAGGGTTATTGGTCATTAATTTAACGTGGCTTAAATTAAGTGCGTTGAGCATTAATACCGCGTCCGAAAAATCACGTAAGTCGTCGGCAAAGCCTAAGTGGTTATTAGCCTCGTAAGTGTTCATACCTTGAGATTGCAGCACGTAAGCATCAATTTTATTATATAAACCAATACCTCGGCCCTCTTGGCGTAAATACAATAACACCCCGCCTTGCTCGTGCATCATTTCAATACACTCATTTAACTGCTCGCCACAATCGCAGCGCGATGAATGAAACACATCACCGGTTAAACACTCAGAGTGCATGCGAATAAGCGGCACATTTTGATTTACATCAGCATTGTTAAATACAAACGCAACGTGTTCTTGGCCGTCTTTTAAGCCACTAAAAGACACTATTTCTGCGGGAATATCACTATTTTTGCCAACATTAAGCTGGGCTCTTGCTCTTACTTGCGCCACGACAAATCCAAATAATTAAATAACTACGACACCATAAGGTGATAATATCACAAATGTTTAAAGTTAGATCGTAGTACACTAGGTTTATGGCAAATATATGGCGATTACACAGGCTATTTTCAATCTTAATATGCAATAAACTCCCACTACCTAGGGCTATTTCCCCAAAACAATGACAAACTTGAACGCATTTGCTATTTTAATTTTATTACTTTTACCACGCTGCTTATACATTAAGTTAATACACCGCACCTATAAAAAGCTAAAACGGTGTTACCTAGTTATCTCAGCAGGCACTATTAGTACAGTATAATGACGAAAGTTAGTTACAGCTTAGTGCACATGGGTATTAGGTAATTAGTCAGTTTTATAAGCAAGCGCCCACACAAAAGATAATGAAAACCATTATCACTTGTGGTATTTTGTTTCTAGATTGAACACTAATAGGGATTATTATGAAAGCACAACACCTCGCCTTAGTTATCGGATTAACCTTTACGGCTTTTGCAAGCCAGGCCAATGCAAGCCAAGTAAGCGATGATAAAGCCGCCTTTTCTGATGCATACCAAAGTTATTTAACGGCTGTTAAAAAAGACGAAAACATAGAGCAAGCGGCTAAACATGCCTATACTACAGGCCTTGCGCTTTATGGTGATAAAAGTGATAACACCGCAAGCCTTGCTATTAATTACGCCAAAGCAATTACAGCGCCGCGCTCTACCAACGACAAAAAAAATGTATCAGAGCAACGCTTCGAACTTTACTCGCAAGCCTATACAATACTGGCAAATAACCACGGTAAAAATGCAATAGAAACTATCGATGCCCTAATAGGCAAGGCTGAAAACACCAGCTCGGCCTATCAAGCCGATAACGATTACGACCGTATAATTGAAATAGCTAAAACACAAAACAACCCTAAATTTGTTGCCGACATGCGGTTTGAAGCAGCCTCGCTGCTAGCCAAAAAATTTGCTCATAAAAAATACCATAAAGCTAAAACACTGCTTAACCAAGCTGATGACTACTACCGTAATAACCTAGACGACAACACCGTAGAGCGCATTAAAGCCGACTTTTTAATGGCGTCGTTTGCTCAAGGTAAGAAAAAATACAATGAAGCCATTGAACGACTAAACCATGTTGTATCGGTATTTGATAACAACTTAAGCTTTGATCACAGCGCTGAGCTTACTGCGCACTCAAAGCTTGTTAACCTTTACGAAAAAACAGGCCAAAGCGAACAAGCCACTAAGCATTGTTTAGCAATTGCTAAAATGGTGCCGTGGAAAAAAACACAAGAGCAAACACCTATATATCGCAAAAACCCTGAGTACCCACAAAACAAAGCGCGCCAAATGCGAGACGGTATTGTCGTTGTTGAATTTGACGTAGATACCGCAGGCTTTGTTAAAAACCCAGAGGTAGTTAGCTCACAAGGGGGGAAAGAGTTTGAAAGGTCGGCACTTACAGCACTTAAAAAGTGGCGTTATGCACCAAAATTTGAAGACGGCCAACCCGTTGTTGCAAGTACGCAAGTACAGCTCGACTTTAAAATAGCCAGATAACACGCAAGGTATTATAGCGTCTTTTTGTTCAGGTAGTTTTACTCAAAGCTTTGCGAGTATTTTATCGCTCGCGGCTTCAATTAAATCGAGCACATTTTCAAAGCCATCATCGCCGCCGTAGTATGGGTCGGGTATGGTGCTTTGGCTTTGCTCGCCGTATTCTAAAAACAATGCCAGCTTGTAATGTAAATGGGTGGGGCATTGCGCTTTTAAGTCAGCTAAGTTTTGTGTGTCGGCCGCTAAAATTAAATCAAACTCAGTAAAATCGCTGCTGCGCACTGGGCGCGAAAATATACCTTTAAAGCTATAACCGCGTTTTTCACCCGCAGCCATTGAGCGGCTATCTGGCGTTTTACCTTCGTGGTAGCCAATAGTCCCTGCCGAGTCGACTTTTACCTCAACACCTAATTTTTTAGCGCGCGCTTTTAACACAGCCTCTGCTGTGGGCGAGCGGCAAATATTACCTAAACACACTATCAGTACTTTTTTCATTAAGGCTCCTTTAGCTAATTTAACCACCTAGGCTTTAAAACTGTTTTAATATAGCCTCGTTATAGTCATCGGCATTTAAAGTCAGGTTATACTTGGCCGCCACACTATCAAGCTCCGCTTGTTTTATAGCTAACTCGTCCATAGTAATGGTGTTATCGTCAAGCTGCCATAAAAGCCGTGAGCCCGCATAACTATAATGAATCGCTAACAATGCATCGGCATTACCCTCGCGCCCTGCCGCTTTTAGCTTTGGCATTTTGCGGGTTATTTTATTAAGCGCTTGTTTAAGCTCCCACACATATACCACTTCGGTCATAAAACTATGGGTACGGTATTTATTTAACAGCCAACCAATGGCCAAACTTGTTATAACAACACCGGTTAAATTCCAATGAAAATGGCTCCCGCTTTCATCAGGAAACAACGCAATTAACGTTTGCGATATAGCCAAGCTGCCAACAGCTAAACCCGCCGCACACCCAGCAATTACCCTATTTAAATGTTTGCGGTAACGTGCTTTATCTATTTGTATGAGTTGCATAACAGCCTAAAAAAATTAATAAGTAAAAATATAGCGAACGCTATTGTAACTAAACCCCGCAATTTTTATAAAATTATTTAACCCCTTTTTGATTTGCCCCCCGTTATAGCTTTTAACAACCCAATAAGTTTACTCGGAGCGGCTTATGCACACACTTGAAGTACCCAATAATTCAGCATTTATTAAAACATCAACCGCCGTTATTGGCGGCGCAGTAATGACCTTTGCCGCCTTTGCATTTATGCAATACCTAATTAGTGGCGAGCAGCGCGCACCTATAAAGCTCGGCGACGATATTATTGTAGAGATTTTTCAGGCGCCAGAGGATTCACAAGTTAGGCATATACAAAAAATACAGCCACCACCGCCTGTGCCAAAAACGCCACCTAAAGCGCCACCAGTCGATACCTCAAACGACCCTGTAATAGCGATTAACGAATTAACACCAATCACTATTGATGATTTTGGAGATGATATAAATAGCACTATTAACCGCCCAACAGGCGATGCAACACCCATAGTGCGCATAAATCCAAAATACCCAACATCTGCTGCGCGTAATGGCATAGAAGGCTGGGTACAACTGAGCTTTAGTATTTCGCCCACCGGCGAAGTAATAAACCCAGTGGTAATAAATGCCGAGCCTAAACGTACCTTTGACCGCGAAGCAATAAGAGCCATAAAACGCTGGAAATATCGCCCCAAAGTAATAGAAGGTGTGGCACAATTACAAACAGATCAAACCGTACAGCTCGATTTTAAATTAGATAACTCTATTTAACGGACTAAACGCCTATGCTACTCAGTATTAAGTCATGGTTATTTGAAACGCCAAGCAAGGATTGCATGGCAAGTTACGCAAAAAGTGGCGACAACCGCTACTTAGAGCAGCTTATTGCCTTATACAGTAACGATTTATATCACTACCTAGTGACGCAATCTAATACGCATTTAGCATACGACGTAAGCCAACAAACCTGGCTAAAAGTAATCGAAAAACGCCACCTTTACCAAGCGCAAACCACGCCAAAAGCGTGGTTATTTAAACTCGCGCGCAACACATTAGTAGACGAATACCGCAAACAGCAGCGCTTTGTAGAGCTTGACGAAAACACCCACCTCCCCGCGCAGCAAAATGAGCAAGGTAATAACAATAGTATTAGCAATATAAATTACCAAGCGTTCGATAGCGCACTCAAGCAACTGAGCTTTGTACAGCGCGAAGCCATTACCTTACAACAAGAAGGCTTTAGCCTTGCCGACATAGAGCTTATAACGCAAAGCAACCATGAGAGCGTAAAAACAAGGCTGCGCTATGCCAAGCAAAACCTTAAACGTTTATTAGGAGCAAACAATGAACAAGCCTGATGAGCAGTTTGATCAAAAGCTCTCTCAACACTACAAAGAGCGAAAAGCAAGCACTACACTCAGCGCTTCCCAACAAAAAGCGTTACTTAATAATGCCAGCCATAAAAAGCCCTCAAGGCTTAGTTTTACGCTACAGTTAACCAGCCTTGCCTGCGCACTGGGCGTATTCGCATTTATTGTGTTTGATAGTAACGAGGGCATTAACCACGCACCTAAAACGGTGCTTAATACCATCGACATTCACGACTATTCAATTATTAAAACCCACGAAATAACCCCATCGGGCAGTTACACAAGCGCCATTACCGAGCAAAAACACGCACTCGATACTCAGCACGCTAATAGCTTGCGCTTACACCAACAACGCCACATAGAATACGGCACTCTCGTAAAGGTTGATAACGACTGGTACATAGCCAGCTGTAATGACGAGGTACTGGTACAAATTAAGCAGTCACTGCTCAGTGATTTAAAGGGTAAACATGCGGTAGAAAGTGGTCTAAATACGGGCGATATGCTGGCTATGGCGCATAACGGTAAAGGGCAGATTGTAGCGCTTAAACATGCGGGTGCTGGAGTTAGGCAGTGTGGGGCTTAGGTTGGTTTCGCTCAGTTAAGGTTGGTGGTAATTTAGATATTTATTACCACCGAGAACACAGAGGCGCTTCGCGCTGCACAGAGGAAAAATCACTATATAGCTAACTTTATTCACCTTCATTAACAAAAGCTTTAAATAATACTCTATAAAAACTAGAAGACAGCCGAATCTTCATCTGGATTTTTGTTTACAGCAGGTATAGTCATTTCTGAAAATACGGTTTTTAACGCATTTGATGTCATTTCACTTTGAATTTTATCACAGTTTATTTCAGCTTTAGTTTTCGTATTTCGGGGTATAAAATTAACCTTATGTTTTTTTAAACAACGAAATACCTTGTCAGTATAAGGTTCATCAATTAACAGGTCTTTTAGGTATAATTGATAAAGTAATAGCCAATAACTATCTTTTTCATAGTTATCATCACCAGCAATTATAGTATTCGCAAATTCAACTATCATTGCGTTGAAGTCATGCATCTCTAGTAGCAAAGTAATTGCAACGCAATCACCACTCGCAATGACCTTTTCAGCAGTTTCCTTTTTTGGTATGACGTTATTAGTTAACATTGTATGGAGAGGCCAAGACATGCCATCAGACCTGAACTTATCAGCATTTTCTTGTATTATTACATTTAATTGTTGCTCGAAAATCCCTGCATTTATCTCTGCTTTGCCTAATAATTTGTCAAATAATGGAAGTAAAACTGGATAATGCCAAGCAAGGTTCAAAAGAGCTTCCAATAAACTTACATTAGCATCTTCATCTAAGTAATTAATGATTAATGATATTGCATACTTTAATACACTTCCATCTGGCGTACTTTTATTAATTCCAATCGCTTTATTTAAAAACGTAAGTGCTTCGTCAGCAGATAGTGGGGGCTCGCTTTCGCCTGCATTACCCAAGCGACTTGGTAGTGCACTTTTTAAATCTAACATCCATTCATCTTCAAAAGCCGCAGGTAGCTCTATTATCGATATTTTCTTTAGGTTTAGAGTCAGCTTATATAGAGCAAGAGAGTTAGATAAATCTTGAATGAAGTTTTGAGCGTCTTCGCTAGTCAAGCAGTAGCAAGTATAATCATCTATATATCGATGAAACTCATAATTTTTACTTATTAAGGCTTCGTCAATTTTACCTAAGATTAACTCGCTCACAATACTAGAAGCTGCCGAACCTATTGGTATTCCCTGAGTTTCATTACGCTTAGTTTTTCGTTGGTAGGTGTCTAAACGGTTAAACCATTCTTTGCTTCTTTGTTGTGCTTTAGCCTCTTTAACTCCAATAGCAGCCCATGCAATTGAATGAGAGTAAATACTATTAAAACAGTTAGCTATATCAGTGTGAACTCTAAATCGCTTTGCAAAAGAAGAAGTATGGGAGCGACTAATTTTTACGAATGGCTCTTCATAATTCATTACAACTAATCGCTTTTCACTTTGGTGAAACTCAGGCTTAATTATACTATTTTCGTTCTCAGTAACACATTTCAGCTCACCCCAATTATCATGTATACACTTGGCTAGTGATGAGTAAGCTCTGGGATGAGCAAGTCCCAGTACTCTAGGCACGTTATTATATCTTGTAGCCTTATATTCAACTAAGTCGTAACCAGATCTGCCTTTAGACTCTTCAAGCTTAGAAATAGCCTCTGCCACCTCAGGTGTAAATTGCCTCGTATCGAGACTCGGTGGTAACTCACCTATATTTGCTCGTTGATTTGGAAAATAGTTATACCTAGTTAGAGCCTCATATAAAGATCTCTTATCATCTGTATCACCAAGAATTTGACTCATAACATTCCTTTGTATTTATTATCTCGTTAGTTTATTTGAAACCGCCCTAGGTAAAAGAAAATCCTTAAAGGCTACTGCTTTAAAAGTCGTTGCTCTGGATTATGTAAGTACCTTAAGCCGATGGTAACTATGCGTGTATGTACCATTGTTATAACGCGTAGTTGAACATTACCAATAACCACAATTGAGCCTTTACTGATTTCTCCTGAGAGCTTTTGGTTGATCACCTCTTCCAAGCTTATGCCCTCTGGCGCGTCTATTTTCATGTGGTATGAGTAAAATATATCGCCTACTAACGTAACCCCTTTCACTTTAAGTTCGTTGCGCGCTAAGTGACTGTCTTGGTGGTTTGTTTTATCGGTTGCTGTAAAAACTAAATCAACAAAAGGTCTGTTATCGGGTTTTAAAACAACAAATAAATGATCGTTTGGTTTTAGTTTTGTTGAGCCGCGTGGCGGTATGATTGATGGCCCTCGTGTGATCATGGCTACAACTACACTTTCTGGCAGTGCAGCATGTGACAAACTGCGCCCAGAAACCCGAGAAACATCACTTAACGTGTACTCTACAATTTCTATATCAATATCGTTTAGGGCGGTAATTTCGAGCGTTGCAGCTGCTAAATCGGGTGGCGGCTCTATTAAACTTAACTTTTTAGCCATCCAAGGCATAGTTGAGCCTTGCAACGTGGCCGAGATTAACACCACGAAAAAAACTACATTAAAAATAAGCTCCGCCCCTGAAAGGCCAAACAACAGTGGGAATATAGCTAAAATAATCGGCACTGAGCCTCTTAGCCCCACCCAAGATACAAATAAAGTTTCGCGATTATTAAAGCCAAATAATTTTAAAATTGGCGCTACCGCTAGTGGGCGAGCAACAAAAATAAGTGCCAGTGCAATTAACAACCCTTCTAGCCATACATCAACCAACGACGAGGGATTAATTAAAAGCCCTAACACAACAAACATGGTTATTTGCCCAAGCCACGCTAAACCATCGTGAAACAGAAAAATGCCGCGTTTATATACAAATTTACTGTTACCTAAAATAACGCCGGTTATAAATACAGCTAAAAAGCCACTGCCGCCAAGCGTTGCAGAAAGGCCAAAAGAAAGCAGCCCAAATGCGGTTACCATTACTAAATACAAACCTGATGCATTTAATTTTATTCGATTAATAAACCACACCGACACCTTGCCAATTAAAAACCCACAAACGGCGCCTACGCCCATTTGTTGGGCAAATAACTGCAGTAAACCCAGCCCTATAGGCATGTCGTTCACTAGCATTTCGAGCAAACCAACCGTTAAAAAAATAGCCATTGGGTCGTTCGAGGCGCTTTCTATTTCAAGGGTTGATTTAAGTTTTTTATTTAAGTGAATACCGGCGCTTCGTAAAAGTGCAAATACGGCAGCGGCATCTGTAGAGCCCACAATAGCGCCCAGTAAAACGCCTTGTAATACGGGTAAGTCTAAAATATAAGTGGCGACAAGGCCGGTAATTACTGCCGTTAAAAGCACCCCGACCGTTGCTAAAGCCGAAGCAGGTTTCCACACTTGTTTAATTGAACTGGTTGGCGTTTGTAGCCCACCATCAAATAGAATAATAGCCAGTGCTAGCGTGCCTAGAGCATGAGCCGCCTCTGCGTTATCGAATGATATACCGGCAATACCGTCTTCACCTGCAAGCATGCCCACCAGTAAAAATAGCACCAGCACGGGTAAGCCAACGCGCGCAGATAGCTTGCTCGAGATAACCCCTAGTAAAATTAAAATGGCACTAACAAGAATGATATTATCTATTACAAACATAGTGTGGGTTTACAGCCTTGTATAAGTTAAAAAGTAAGAATTTATAGCTATTAAAAAGCTTAAAGCTCATGCCATACAATAACCTAAAAAATATAAATACGGGTACTTAACTGCATATTTAAAACAAAAAAGCCTGCGATTAAGCAGGCCTTTGAGTATTTAAACGAGCAAATTTTATAACACTATTATGCTTGTTACTAAGTACGCTATAAACGTCAGTGCGCCGCCAAATAACGCATACGGTAGCTGCGTTTTAACGTGGGTGAGTAAGTCACACCCCGAGGCAAGTGCCGATACGGCGCTGGTGTCGGATATAGGGGAGCAGTGATCGCCAAATATACCGCCGCCTAAAATAGCGCCTACCACCAGTGAAGGTGGCAAACCGAGCGCTTGAATAAGCGGTACGCCAATAGGAATAAGTATGGCAAATGTGCCCCACGATGTACCTGTAGTAAACGACATAACCGCGCCGGTTAAAAACAGCACTGGTACAATTAAGTAAATAGGTAGGTAATCGCCCACTAGCGATGCGACAAATACGCCCGTGCCTAGCTCTTTTAAGCTTGCGCCCAGTGTAAGTGAAAGCAATACAATGCTCACCAGCGGTAATAACTCGCCCATGCCTTTAAAGCCGGTATCGACTAATTGATGGTGAGTAAATTGGCGCGAGCTAATCATTAAAACATATGCAACCACAATGGCTAATACCGTTGCGTATAAAACTGATTTAGAGCCGCTGCCTTCTGCAAGTACGCCGTTGCCGGTGTAAAACATAAAGCCTACCATGCTCATAATTAGGGTAAGTAATGGCACGAGCATGTAACGCGCTTTGGAGCCTTTTACTTCTTCTTTTAGGTCGGTTTTTTGCAGCTCTAGCTTTTGCTCGGCTTCTTTCATTGGACCGTGTACTTTATCAAACGCGATAGTGTAAAACACAATGACTAGCGTGATAATGGCGTAAAAGTTGTACCCTACGCTGCCCCATAAAATAGAAACCGCCGATTCGCTTAGTTCGTAATTGCCAAGTAAACCCAGTACAAATGCGCCCCAACCGTTAAGTAATATTAAAATACACACCGGTGCACTGGTGCTATCAATAATATAAGCAAGGCGGGCTCGGCTCATTTTAAACTTGTCGAACAAGCCACGCGATACAATACCTGAGGTTAATACGCTGAGGTTTGACTCTATAAATACCGCGATGCCGGTAAACATGGTTAAAAAGCCAACTTGGCGCTTACTTTTTGCAATGCCTTTGTTCATAAGCATATTAACGGTGGCTGCTACGCCGCCAGATTCGCGTATGTAGGCAAGCAAGGCACCAATCATAATACTAAATATTAAAATGCGAGTGTTACCCGGCGAGCTGGCTACCGATATTATGCGCTCAATGGTATTTAAAAATGTAGCAAATAAGGTATTACCCTCGCCTTGTATAGCGAGTAAAAATTCTGACGAAGCCACGGCCACCAAAAGTGCCATTATTACTTCTTTTCGCCAAAATACGATAGCGATAGCAATGAGCGGCGGTAATATAGAATACCAAGACATAAATTAACCTTTATTAATAGCGAAGTGCGTTCGCTTTATTCACGTTGAAACGCTTATTTTACAGGCCGTTTTAAAAATGAGGCCTGAATTTGTAAACCGCTTAGCTTAATGGATTGGCTTAGTTAAGTCACCTGCAAATAAATCACTTAAGGCACTGCACTTAGGCCGTTTTAGCCTAAACGATAATTTATTGATTTAGTAGTGCTTCGTAAATAAGCGATACCACCGAGCCATATTGCGCGGTCTCGTATTGTTTGCCCAAAAACTGGTAATGTTTTTGGCTTCCTTTTATTTTTGTGTGCCGTGCATTGGTCAATAAAATAATGGCTAAATCGTAGGTTGGATCAATAACCGTTACTGTGCCCGTCCAGCCGGTGTGACCATACGCTTGTGCACTTGCATAAGGGCCAAAATGCCAACGCCTAGCTTGGTTGTTACCTGCAAGCCTAAAGCCTAGGCCATAGGTTTCGTTGTTTAATTGTGGCGTTACAAACTGCGCTAAGGTTGATGAGCTAAATAACTGGGTATTGCCAAAGCCACCTTGGTTTAATAGTACTTGGCAAAGCACAGCTAAATCGGGTGCGTTACTAAATAAACCGGCATGCCCTGCTACGCCATCAAACGAATAAAATGCTCGCTCGTCGTGCACTTCGCCCTGCAAAACATTGGTACGAATATTATCAAAGGTAATACGGCCATCACGGGTATTGCCGCTAAGCTCGGTTGCTGCAAATTCAGCGCGTTTAAAGCCCTTTTTAAGTGGATTAAATACCGTATTGGTCAATTTAAGTGGGGCGTAAATGTGTTGCTCTAGGTAGTCATCAAGTGGTTGCCCGGTTATACGTTCAACCAGTACGCCTAAAATCATGTAATCAATATCGGAGTAAACGGCTTGTGCGGGGTATTTATTGCTCAGCGGTACTTGCGTAAGTAACAGCTGCTTTGTGGTTTGGCTATTTTGCGAAAAATACGCATCGCCATTTTTAGTTTCTTTACGATGAAAATCAAACACCGGAGGGTAACCCGCTGTATGCGTGAGTAAATCTTTAACTGTGCGCAGCTCGCGGCCATCACCTTTGTATTCGGGTAAGTAACTTTGTACGGGCTTGTTTATATTTAAAAGCCCTTCGCTTACAAGTTTCATAAGGGCAAAATTAGTGGCAAATATTTTGGTGTTAGAGGCTAAATCAAACAGAGTATGTGTTTGCATTGGCTCTGGGCGTAGTAGCATTAAATCACTTTGCTGGTACTGTTTGGCATCGCCATAGGCACTAAGCTTTATTAGTTCACCACTTTTAATAACGGCTAATACCGCCCCCGGAAAACCTGCTTGTATGTCTTTTTCAATAAGGGCATCGACTTGGCTAAAGTCTATATTACTTTGCGCAGCGGTATTTAAGGTTGGAAACTCAAAGCGCAAGGTAAGGCTTGCGCCTTTAGGTTTAATATTTTCAACCTTAAACGTATTTACCCCGTTGTGGGTGCGCCTTGCTAGCGAATACTCATATAAAGTATTGGCGGCTAATTGGTTGGTAATATTAAGCTTTTGGTTATTTATAAAAATATCGGCGCTTATCGCGTTATTATTTTGAATTAATAACTGCCCTCGCCCTTTATACGCTTTAAATGTGCCACGGTTATTTACGTACTCACGGCTGCTTGGGTTAGCCTCAGGAAAAGTGACAATAACTTGGGCGTTTGGAAGCGTTACTAATTTGCTTTGCTTAAGCTCACTTGCTGTAAACTCATTTGGCTTATTTGCCGTACTGCACGCTACAAGATTCGCGCTAACAAGTGCCAATAAAGCCGTTTTAAAACAGCTGCTTAATGTTTTTTTTATTACTAAAGCCATTTATACCCCTTACTTGTACAGCAAATACGGCGCTCGTTGCTTTTTAAATGCTGCAAGCCCTTGCTGCCAACTTTGTTTTATTTGCCGCTCTGATTGCCCTGCTTCAATAGCTAACCGTAGTTTGTTGGTACCAGCCAATTTATCCATAAAATCAGCGCGTTCAAAAAAGGTAATATTGTTTTTAGATAATTTATTATAAGCCGTAATTAAATAACTTAAATCAAGCCCGCGCGTGTTTGTTGTGCGTAAATCGAGCCCTTTTACAGGAGTATTTTTAAATTTAGGGTTTGCTGCCGCCCCTTTAATAGAGCGCGGTGTAAAACTAAAATCCCCAAGCGCAACGGGCGAGTAGCCAATTACTTGAAACGCAAAGTCGGTGCCTCTGCCAATACTTACAGGGGTTGCCTCAAAAAAGCAAAGCGACGGATACAGCGCAATTGATTGATCGTTCGGTAAATTAGGGCTGGGTTTTACAGGTAAACTGTAGGATGTTAAGCGCGTGTAATGATCAACTGGGATCACCGTAAGCTTTAAATCAGCCGCTTTATTGATCCAGCTTTCGCCTTTGATCATTATTGCAAGCTCGCCTACCGTCATGCCGTGCAGCACGGGTATTGGGTGCATGCCTACAAACGATTTAAATTGGCGCTCAAGTATTGGCCCATCAACGTAAGCAATATTGGGGTTTGGCCTATCAAGCACAATTAATTCTATGCCTTGCTCGGCTGCGGCTTCCATCATGTAATGCATAGAGCTTATGTAGGTATAAAAGCGCACGCCCACATCTTGGATATCAAAAATAATAACATCTACTTCGCTCAAAGCCTCAGCGCTTGGTTTTTTGTTTTTGCCATAAATAGAAATAAGCGGGATACCGGTTTTACTATCAACCGCATTTTTAACATGGGCTCCAGCGTCGTGATCGCCTCTAAAGCCATGCTCAGGTGCAAAAATTTTGGTTATGGTTATATTTTTAGTGAGTAAAGCATCAACCAAATGAGTATTTTCAACAAGCGATGTTTGATTTACCACAAGGCCAACACGTTTATTTTGTAGCTGCGGCAAATAATGTTTGTATTTAGCAGCGCCAACAATTGGCGTTATTTGAGCGGTGTGAGCGTGCGCGCCCACATTAAAAATAGTGATAAACAGTAAAACAAAGGTGATGAATACAGCTTTAAACATACAACAAGTTCCTTTTAAACAAGGTGTTTAAAATACCACAGCTTAAGTTAAAGAGCAGTGAATGGTTTTGAGCTGTACATAAGTAATTAGAGGCAGCGCTTCTAACGTGATCACGCTCTACGTCCACGACAATTAAACTCAGGGTTTAAAGTTTTCCCGTAGGCGCTAAGCTTGCTAGCGCGACGAGCATAGCTCGTAAATGGGTTAAATACTAATGTTGGTTTTGAGCTTCTCATTTATTCCTCTTTCACTTCTCTTTGTAATGTTTCTTAAAACAAATTATTCACAAAGAGGTTAAGAGGCGCTGCGCTTTTAGAGAAGTGACTGAATAGAAAATTTGGCACTATGTAAAATTGGATTTTACTAATACCTGATAGCTGAAAGCTTTCTCAAATTTCAGACACAAAAAAACCGACTTAATGTCGGCATATGTATGAAAGTGGTGGGCGCAGGACGTATCTTCTAAGAGTGAACCTCCGACCGCTTGGCTTTTTAAGCCAACACTTTACTTATTTATACTCTAAGCAGAGTCTATGAAAGTGGTGGGCGCAGGAGGATTCGAACCTCCGACCGCCTGGTTCGTAGCCAGGTACTCTATCCAGCTGAGCTATGCGCCCACATTCATTTTTTCTTATTTATACTCTAAGTGGAGTTTCTGAAACAATAAATATAAGTATACAGTATCCGTCCGGTGATCACCGCCTAGCCTTTAAAATTCCACGGTAATAGACTATCGATATCAGGTGTTGATTGGCACAGCTCATCTAAACACGCGGTGATGTAATCGTATGGCGCTAAGCCGTTGGCTTTGGCTGTTTCGATGATGCTGTAAAGTATCGCGCTTGCGTTAGCACCTGTTGCTGTTTGGCTAAACAGCCAGTTCTTACGGCCTATCACAAACGGTTTGATGGCTCTTTCTGCACGGTTGTTGTCGATACTCAGTCGCCCATCATTAATGTACTCAATGAGTTTCGGCCACTGGTTTGCCATGTAATTGGCGGCATCAATGAGTTTACTATTACCAACAAGGTTTGGCTGATGTTTTTCAAGCCACTGTTTGAGTTTATCGAGTATCGGTTTACTCTGTGCTTGTCGAGTCTGGTAACTCTCATCCGCTGATTTACCTTTCAACCGTGACTCTATCCCATACAGCTTTTGTATTAAGCTGAGCACCACATCGGCTTTGCCTGTCTTATTTTTCCCTTGCAGCTTTTTCGCTTCAATGAATTTCCGACGTGCGTGCGCCCAGCACCCCACAAGACTGGCCTGTGTCTTTTCATAAGCTTGATAACCATCAACATGTAAGTACCCTTGATAGCCATCAAGATAATCCATCACGCAGGCGGCTGCGCGACTAGTGTGGTAATCGTAAAGCACAATGTTAGGGATGGGGCTGTCGGGTTTAGGTGAGTCAGCACCTGAGCAGTACACCCACATGTAACTATTCACTTTATCTGATTTCACCACATTGACCGTGGTTTCATCAGCGTTAAGGAATGGTTGCTTGAGTAATTCTTCTTTTAATCGTTTAACCAGCGGGGTAAACAGCGCTGCTGACTTAATCACCCAATCGCTCATGGTTTTGCGGCTCAGCTCAATGCCGTATTGCTTAAACATGCTCTCTTGGCGATGAAGCGGTAAACCATATTGATATTTACTGGTGATGAGTTGGCTAAGTAAGCTCGCGGTGGCAATGCCTTTGTTAATGGGCATGGCGGGCATAGGCTGTTGCTTTATCGTTGACCCAGTGCCTGATTTTTCACACTCACGACAGGCGTATTTAGGGCGAATATGTTCAATCACTTTGACGTGTGCTGGAATGAACTCAAGCTTTCCAGCAGTATCTTCACCGATTTTATGTAACTCACCACCGCAACATGCACAGCTTTTATCTGCTATGTCGTGGATAACTTGTTCACGGGGTAAGTCTTTTGGCAGTGGCTTGCGTTTAGGCTTGCTGCGGGTGTAGCTAATTCCTTGCTGCTCAGGCTCAGCTTTCTCAGCAATCTCTTCAACTTCATTAAATAATTCACCTTGCCCTACAAAGCCTTCAGCACTTTTGCCGAATTGCTTTTGTTGGGCTAAACGGAATTGCTCATATAAATAGGCGATTTTAGCATCTTTCTGTATAGATACTTCGCGCTCATATTTAAGCTGTTTTTCAAGCTCAGCAATGCGTTGTTGTAAGGTAAGTACATCGTTCATGCCGTTTATTTTGCGGCTTTTATGCACAATGAATAGGGTTAATAACTTAAACCTTGATGATCATCAATTGATCTAAGTAATTAAGTCACTGTGTGCTGACTGACGTTGATTTCTTCATGGCCAATAACGTCATACCCTGATAATAGCCAATGTAATTGTTGCTCATTCAGTGTCATGGTGTCACGTTTAAGCTTAGGCCATTTAAACCTGTGCTTATCAAGTCGCTTGTACCACAATGCAAAGCCTGTCTTATCCCAATAGAGAAGCTTTAACTTGTCGCGCTTTTTATTACAAAACACAAACAGCGCGCCCGATAGCACGGGTAATTCAAGCTCACATTCCACCAACGCCGCAAGGCCATTGATGGATTTACGAAAGTCCACATGCTCAGCACATAAGTACACCTCGGGCGGATTAACAAACATATTCATGCTGATAGACCTTTAATAATTGAGACGATAGCATCACAGTTAAGTGTTGTGGGTAATGTCAGTTGGCCAGTGCGCGTATTAAAGTTAATCGTTGGTTGCTCAGTGATACTGACGTGTGTGCGTTGGGTTTGTTGCTCAACTCGGACAAATTGAGGTGATGCACCTGAAGATTTCACCTGTTGCATGCTTTTATATTTATAAAACGAGCTGATAGATACTTGATGGTGTTTGCAAAACGCTTCATTCGTTCCAGTAAATGATGAGCGAAGCGCTAGGATTTCTAGCCAACGTTTAGGGATGGGTGAATTCATAATGACCTCCAATAAAAAGTTGAAGGTATTTTCAAATACAAAAAATGGTGTTGCTAGGTGTGGTTGGCCGGACGCTTACAGTATACATCGTAAAATATCCGCTTAACTTATATGTTATTTCAGACACAAAAAAACCGACTTTTGTCGGCTTATTTATGAAAGTGGTGGGCGCAGGAGGATTCGAACCTCCGACCGCCTGGTTCGTAGCCAGGTACTCTATCCAGCTGAGCTATGCGCCCACTTTCATTAGTTACTTGTTTATACTCTAAGTTAGAGTGTGTGAAAGTGGTGGGCGTAGGACGTAACTTTTAAGAGTGAACCTCCGACCGCTTGGCTTTAGCCAACACTTTCTACTTGTTTATACTCTAAGCAGAGTGTTGTAAAAGTGGTGGGCGCAGGAGGATTCGAACCTCCGACCGCCTGGTTCGTAGCCAGGTACTCTATCCAGCTGAGCTATGCGCCCACTTTTACTGTTTGCTTATTTATACTCTAAGCAGAGTGTGTAAAAAGTGCTGGAAGCAGGACGTATCTTGTAAGAATGAACCTCCGACCGATTTGGTTTTAAACCAAACACTTTAACTTATTTATACTCTAAGCAGAGTATGTAAAAAGTGCTGGAAGCAGGACGTATCTTGTAAGAATGAACCTCCGACCGATTTGGTTTTAAACCAAACACTTTAACTTATTTATACTCTAAGCAGAGTGTGTAAAGAGTGGTGGGCGCAGGAGGATTCGAACCTCCGACCGCCTGGTTCGTAGCCAGGTACTCTATCCAGCTGAGCTATGCGCCCAATCTTTACTTTACAAGACTGCCATTAAAAGAAATGGTGGAGAAGGAGGGATTCGAACCCTCGATAGAGCTACAAACTCTATACTCCCTTAGCAGGGGAGCTCCTTCGGCCACTCGGACACCTCTCCGTCTTGTGGGGCGTATAATAAAGATTTCAGAAAATATGTCAAACACTTTTATGCCAAAAATGACTATCTGGTTACAGAACGCACATAAGTCAGCTTTAATTGTATAATTGGTTTGAAAAGTAAACGATTTAAATATTTTTGTCTTGTGGGTTAACGCCCATTAAAGGCACTAAATCATCTTTGAGCTGCGCTAAATATTGCTCTTGGTAACCTAATTGCTGAAATTCAGCAATACAGGCTCGGTAATAAGCTTGTCGCTTTTGCTCTGTGGTGTCAGTTTCTGGCGATTCTTCAACTCGGTTGTCTTTCATATTATATTCTAAGTCCATTTGAGAATTCATATTTAGAGTGCTATTTTAACCCAGATCAAAATTTTGGCGTATTTTAGCTAAGTTTTTTACATAAATACAACATAATGTTTAAAAAACAGTCATAAAATTACGTTATAGCACTGTTATTAAGGTTATTTAAAACAAGGCTACATTAAATAACCCAATCTGAATTAACTATTAATAAGTACTAATAACTAGCTTTAAAATTTAGTTTAGTACTAATTAATTAAAAAGCGAACAATCTTATCCTCTCTTTCGTCTGTTTTTATAAAGCAATTTACTCTCCAACTTTTTCTGCATTGGCACTTATTTTTATACTCACACAAAAACGCCGCTAAAATTTAGCGGCGTTTATCACATTTATTTTGTTAAAGCTTAGTCAGCTTGTGGGCGCATATGCGGGAACAAAATAACATCTTTAATGGTTGGTGAATCAGTAAATAACATTACTAAGCGGTCAATACCAATACCTTCACCGGCAGTAGGCGGTAAGCCGTACTCTAGTGCGCGTATGTAGTCTTCATCGTAATGCATTGCTTCATCATCGCCGGCGTCTTTTTCTTCAACTTGGCGAGTAAAGCGCTCTGCTTGATCTTGTGCATCGTTAAGCTCCGAGAAGCCATTTGCAAGCTCACGTCCGCCAACAAAAAACTCAAAGCGGTCGGTAACGAATGGGTTTTCGTCGTTACGGCGCGCAAGTGGCGATACTTCCCACGGGTAGCCTGTAATAAATGTAGGTTGGATAAGCATATGCTCAGCCGTCTCTTCAAATATTTCACATAAAAACTTACCTGGACCCCATACACAATTTTCAGGAATTTTAACGTGCACTTGTTTAGCGTACGCTTTTAATTCTTCAAAGTGGTTTTCTGGGTCATTAAATACCGCAGCATCAAACTCAGGGTTATATTTTAAGATAGCATCAGCCATGCTTAGGCGCTCAAACGGTTGGCCAAAGTCGTACTCTACTGAGTCGATAACTTCGCCGTTTTCATCTTTAGTTGTATTAACAACAATTGGGCTACCTAAAACGTTTGTTGCAACTGTACGTAGCATGTCTTCGGTAATATTCATCAGGTCGATGTAATCAGCGTAGGCTTGGTAAAATTCAATCATAGTGAATTCTGGGTTGTGGCGCGTTGATAACCCTTCGTTACGGAAGTTACGGTTAATTTCAAATACGCGGTCAAAACCACCTACTACTAAACGCTTAAGGTAAAGCTCAGGCGCTATACGTAAGTACATGTCTATATCAAGTGCGTTATGGTGAGTCACAAATGGACGCGCAGACGCACCGCCAGGAATAACCTGTAGCATTGGCGTTTCTACTTCCATAAAGTCGCGCTCTGCTAAAAAGCGACGAATACCTTCAACTACTTGTGAGCGAATGCGGAATGTTTCGCGCGTTGCTTCGTTAGTGATTAAATCAACATAACGTTGACGGTACTTGGTTTCTTGATCTGATAAACCATGAAACTTCTCTGGTAATGGGCGTAGTGACTTAGTAAGTAGTTCGTACTCGGTCATTTCTACGTATAAATCGCCTTTACCTGATTTATTAAGCGCACCTTTAACACCAATAATATCGCCAATATCTAGTTGGCCATATTTTGCTTTTAAGTCTTTTTGCACATCTTTAGATGCGTAAGCTTGTACACGGCCTTTCATGTCTTGAATGGCCATAAAAGGACCACGCTTAGCTAAAATACGGCCAGCAATTGATACAACGTGCTTAAGCTCTACTAATTCTTCTTTACTCTTATCACCAAACTCAGCCTGTAAATCAGCCGTGTAATGTTCACGACGGAACTGATTAGGATGACCGTTGGCTGGGCAATTTTCGCGAATAGCGTCTAATTTGCCGCGACGCTCAGCGATTAACTTATTTTCGTCTTGGATTTGATCAGTCATTTTTTAGCTCTTTTTTAGCTTGGTGGTTATAGGCCAGATTTTAGGCTGGCTTCAATAAATTTGTCTAGGTTGCCGTCAAGTACCGATTGCGTATTACGGTTTTCAACGCCAGTTCGTAAATCTTTAATACGTGCATCATCAAGTACGTAAGAACGAATTTGACTTCCCCAGCCAATATCCGACTTTGCGTCTTCTTGCGATTGCTTTTCAGCATTTTGCTGCTGAAGTTCAAGCTCAAATAATTTTGCTTTTAACTGCTTCATTGCTTGGGCTTTATTTTTGTGCTGCGAACGCTCGTTTTGACACTGAACAACCGTGTTGGTAGGTACGTGAGTAATACGTACTGCCGATTCGGTGGTATTAACGTGCTGACCACCCGCGCCAGATGCACGGTAAACGTCTATACGTAAGTCAGCCGGATTAATATCAATTTCAATATTGTCATCTACTTCTGGGTAAACAAACGCAGAGGCAAACGAGGTATGACGACGACCACTTGAATCAAATGGGCTTTTACGTACTAAACGGTGTACGCCTGTTTCTGTGCGCAGCCAACCATATGCGTATTCGCCTACAAAGCGCACTGTTGCACCTTTAATACCGGCCACATCGCCATCGGTTGCTTCTACTAGCTCAACTTTAAAGCCTTTAGCTTCGCCCCAGCGTAAATACATGCGTAATAACATGTTACACCAGTCTTGTGCTTCAGTACCGCCAGACCCAGACTGTAAATCAAGGTAAGCATCGTTTGCATCGTGAGAGCCCGAAAACATACGGCGAAACTCTAAACCCTCAAGCTGTTTATTTAAGCCTTCAAGTTCAGTTTGCGCTTCAACAAACGTGTCTTCATCTTCGGCTTCTACTGCAAGCTCTAATAAACCTTCTACGTCGTCAGCACCCGCTACTAAGTTGTCGATTGTTTCAACAACGGCTTCTAAGGCTGATTTTTCACGACCAAGTGCTTGTGCGCGCTCAGGTTCATTCCATACGGCTGAATCTTCAAGTTCGGCGTTTACTTCTTCTAGGCGCTCTTGTTTGTGAGCGTAGTCAAAGGTACCCCCGAAGCAGTTCAGTACGTTCGCGAATTTCCTTGATTTGATTAATCACAGGATTCACTTCAAACATGTACATTACTCCAAAATGGCTAGATTATTGCGCGCTAAAATTAGCACTAAACGCAATAAATTATCGTCAAATGATAAAAACGCCCGATTTTAACAAAAAACCGCGCGCTTTATTAGCCTTTTATGCATGCATTGTGCATATTTTTTAATGCACTTTTTCAAGCTCGCGAACAATTAATTGCAGGCTAAACTTACCTCTAAATTCGTTTATGTCGAGCTGATAAGCCACTTTGACATAACGGGCCTCGGTGTCGGGCCATGCTTTTACATCTATTCCAAATGCAATGGCGTCAACTAAGCGCCCAGATTGATGTTTAAGCACCAGCTTTAAGTGTTTTTCGCCTACTATACGCTGCTGAATAACTTCAAAGGTGTGCTCAAATACCGGCTCAGGAAATTGCTGCCCCCATGGGCCTGATTGCTTTAATAGCTGAGCAAAGTCCATTGTAAAGCACTCGTTTGGCAGCTCGCCATCGGTAAATACAATGCAGCGTTTACTTTCTTCGCTTAACTGCGCGCTTACAGCTGCATCAAACGCGTTTTTAAAGTCATTAAAATTTTGCTCATTAATACTTAGCCCTGCCGCCATGGCATGGCCGCCAAATTTATTAATTAAGTGCGGGTCGGCGGTATTTAGCCCTTCGAGTAAATCGCGCATGTGCAGCCCTTCAATAGAGCGGCACGAGCCTTTTATTTCACCGTTTTCGCCACCGGCAAAAATAACGGTTGGGCGGTGGTATTTTTCTTTTAAGCGACCCGCCAAAATACCAATAACACCTTGGTGCCAATCTTCTTGGTATAAACAAATGGCATCGGGAATGTTGTCGTCACTAAACGCAAGCCTATCAAGCACTGCTTGCGCCTCGGCTTGCATGCCCTGCTCTATTTCGCGCCGTGCATGGTTTAAGCTATCTAACTCGCTGGCAATACGCCTTGCTTGGTTTATATCGGTACTTAATAAGCACGCTATACCCAAACTCATGTCATCTAGTCGCCCTGCTGCGTTTAAACGCGGGGCCAACGAAAAACCAAAATCACTGGCGCTTAAACGCGCGGCATTACGATTAGCCACTTCGATAAGCGCAGTAATACCTGGGCGTGTTTTACCGCTGCGAATACGCGCCAACCCTTGGTGTACTAAAGTGCGGTTATTTGCATCAAGCGCGACTACATCGGCCACGGTGCCTAGGGCAACTATATCAAGCAAGTCGGCTAAATTTGGCATAGCATGGCGTTCAAAATAACCTTGCTCTCGTAACGTGCTTCTAAGGGCTATAAGCAAGTAAAAGGCAACGCCGACACCCGCAATTGATTTTGAAGGAAAACGGCAATCATGACGGTTTGGGTTAACAATTGCATCGGCATTAGGGAGCTGCTCCCCTTGCAAGTGGTGATCAGTAACCAGTACTTTAATGCCCACTTTTTTTAGTATGTCTATGCCTGCAATACATGAAATACCGTTATCTACCGTAATAACCAGCTCTGGTTTTATATCAACAATTTGCTCAGCAAGCGCTGGGCTTAAACCATAGCCTAAGCTAAATCTATCCGGTACAAGGTAGTCTAAGTTATTAAAGCCAAACATTGCCAAGCCTTGCATTAAGGTGGCTGTACTGGTTGCGCCATCGGCATCGAAGTCGCCAACAATTAAAATGCGGCTTTGCGCATTCAGCGCATCAATTAATAGCTCGGTGGCTTTGTCGATGTCTTTAAACAGTTTAAAGTCGATTAGCGTGGCTGCACTATTATTTAGCTCGTGGGCATTTTGCACGTTACGCGTGGCATAAATTTGCTTAATAACAGGGTGCAGATCGCTTGGCAAGTAAGAATCGTCTACATTTTCGCGCGCAATGATCAGTTTTTTCATGCTGGTTTTTAACTTATGGTGTTCATAATAAAAAGACAAAAAAAGGCCATAAAGGCCTTTTTAAACCAATTCGCTTAATTAAGTGATCTATTTTGAGGCTGAAAAAACGTGTTGATAGCTAGGCAAAAAATCCGCTATTTAGTTGTTCTCGGCAATTACTCCTGCATTGCTCTACCTTCTGCATCTATGCAGTCGTAAATAAGCATTTTTTAACGCCGGTAGCAACACGTTTAGCCCCGCAAAATGATTAAATATTATCGCGGATTGGTATTAAACAGGTACTCAGATTTTTAATTAACCTGCTTTGTTCGCCTCAAGCGCTGCACTTAATGCGGCGGCTGGCTGGTAGCCAGGGATCATTGTACCGTCTTCTAAAATAATGGCTGGAGTACCGCTAATACCAAAGCTTTGGCCTAGCTGGTAATGCTCAGCTACTGGTGCGCTACAACCGGCAACTACTTTAGTGTCTTCGCCTGATTTAGCTTCTGTTAGTGCTTCTTGCTGGTCGCGTGCACACCATACGTTCATTAAATCGGCGTAGCCCGAACCTTGCAGTCCACCACGCGGAAACGCTAAATAACGAACAGTAATGCCTTCATCAAGCAAGTCGTCTAGTTCGCGGTGTAATTTACGACAATAGCCACAGCTAATATCGGTAAATACCGTAATTTGGTGTTTTTCGTTAGGCGCTTTATAAACAATCATTGAATCTTGGTATTCTTTAATACCTTCAACACGTACACCATTTAACGCTTGCTCGGTTAAGTTGCTGCGGTTGTTTAAATCAATTAGCGTGCCTTGCATTAAAAACTGGCCGTCTGGGCTGGCGTAAAGTACCCCTTTATTTGTAATAAGCTCTTTTAAACCGGCAACGGGGCTTGGGTTTATTTGCTTAACTGTTACACCTAACGTGGCAAATTTAGTAACAATAGGATCATTAGCATCTGGCGTTGTGGCTACGCCATTTGCAAATGCACTAATACTTGTGCACAACATTGCACCTGCTAACATTAATTTTTTCATAATTTTCTCTATCTAATAATACGTACTAAATTGACCGCTAAGCTGATATTAAATTTCATATTACGCGCGCGGATGATGCTCTGAGTGTACCGATTTTAATCGCTCATTGGCAACATGGGTATAAATTTGTGTAGTCGATAAGTCGCTGTGCCCTAACATCATCTGCACCACTCTTAAGTCGGCACCATGATTAAGTAAATGTGTTGCAAAGGCATGACGCAATGTATGCGGCGATAAATCTGACTCAATAGACGCCAAAATAGCATAGTGTTTAATACGATGCCAAAAGGTTTGTCGGGTCATACCTACGCCGCGTTTTGAAGGGAACACAAAATCGGTGGCGTGTTTTATCATTTGCGCACGCCCCCCTTTTAAAAACTGCTCAAGCCAGTACATGGCTTCTTCGCCTAAGGGTACTAAGCGCTCTTTGTTGCCTTTACCTTTTACAAACACAACCGACTGGCGCAAGTTAATTTGCTCCATACGCAGCCCTACAAGCTCGGTTACACGCAAGCCCGTAGCATAAAGTAGCTCTAGCATGGCTTTATCGCGCAGCCCCATTGCCTCTTCAATATTGGGCGCACTTAATAGTGCCTCTACTTCGGCTTCTGATAGCGTTTTAGGTAACGATTGACCCGCTTTTGGTTGCGCAATGTTTTCAAGCGGTGAGCTTGCGATACGTTTTTCACGTACAAAATACTGATAAAACCGCTTTAACGCACTTATGCTGCGTGCCGTGCTACGTGGTTTTAACCCTAAATCTACGCGATACGCTAGGTAGCTTTCTATATCTAAGCTGGTTACCGTCATTAAGCTTTCGCCTTTTAAAAACTGACAAAACTTATCTAGGTCACTGCGATACGCGCTAAGGGTGTTTTCGCTTACACCTTGCTCTAAGTACAAGCTATCTAAAAAGGTTTCTAAAAAGTCGCTGTTGCTGTTTAGCTCGGTATTTGGTTCAGGTAAATCGTCAGGTAGCGTTGTCACGTTGTGATCTCATGTTGGTAATACCCACGGTAGAAGGTATCAATTAAAAATACCTTACGGTAAACTGCGCCCTATCATAACAGGCAATTACACAGTGATAAATACGATGCAGATTGGTTTATTTTTTGGCTCTACTACATGCTACACAGAGATGGCAGCAGAAAAAATTCGCGACCTTATTGGCGCCGATGTAGTGACCTTACACAATATTAAAGACGAACCACTTAAAAATGCAGAGCAGTACGACTTTATCATCTTTGGTATTTCAACATGGGATTTTGGAGAAATACAAGAAGACTGGGAGTCTAAGTGGGACGACATTAAAGATGTAAACCTAAATGGTAAAACCATTGCTTTATTTGGCATGGGCGACCAACAAGGTTACGGACAATGGTTTCAAGACGCCCTTGGTATGCTTCACGATGAAATAAATACCCAGTCGTTTACGCAACTTGGTTTTTGGCCAAACGATGAAAACTACGAGTTTGAAGCGTCAAAAGCACTTACCCCCGATGGCAAACACTTTGTTGGCCTAGCGCTTGATGAAGACAGCCAATACGAGCTAAGCGATGAGCGCATAGCCAGCTGGGTTGAACAAATAATGACAGAGTATAGCGAAACGCTATAACGAGTTTGGCCTAAACCATGTTTAGGCCAACGCATTACAAATAACTAAGTTTTTTAGCGCACTTTTTTTCACGTATTTTTGTTTTCCTTTGCAATAGCCAATTAGGCGCAAAGGTATTAATAATAGATGCCAGTACAATAAGCGCTGAGCCTATTACTTGCGATAAACTTAATGTTGTATCGTAAAAAATTAGCTGAAATAACAACGCAAATAACAAGTTAGAATAAATAAGAGGTGCTAGCTGCGAGTTAGAACTGGCTAATCGGTACGCCTTTCCTCTAAAAAACTGCGTTGCAGCAGTCGAAAAACCAATTAATGCCACCATCAGTAATAAACTGTAATTGCTTATATCGATTGCAAAACCTTGGTAAAATAGCTCACCTTCGCTGGTAAACATTAATACTGGCACCATAAAAATGGCAGCCAGCGTAAAACTCCAACCGTTAATAACCATCATCGGAAGCTTAATTTTACTGGCTCGAAACAAGGTGATTTGCGAGCAGGCATTAAAAATACCAGCCCCTAAACCAATTAATAAGCTCCAGCGCCATTGTATGCCGTCGCTATGAATATTTTGAATAATCACACCCGCAAACATCAGCGCCATTGTAGGTAGCAATAACCAATTTAATTTAGTTTTAAAAAGCACCCGTTCTATTAGCGGTATAAATAACGGCCCAGTGCTAAATAAAATAACCGCTTCCACCAGCGTTAAAGTATTTAGCGCCACTAAAAAGCAGTTTTGGCACAGCACTATAAAAATTGCGCGAATAGCAAAGGTTCGCCATGCTGATTTATTAGGCAGTTGCCATTTAATACCTGCCGCCAAAGCCAGCATAATAATCGCGGGTAAAAACACCCGTAAAAAAACCACTTCGCTGGTGCTAAAGTAATTGGTAAGTAACTTGGCTATAAAGCTATTTAACGCCAAGGTAAATGTAGAGAGCAGCATAAACACACTAGCACGAGAATTTAACGTCACCGCAGTTATCCTTTGAATAAAAAATGGATGTAAAAAGCAAAATTAAAGGCTTAATTTTTTTAATCTATTTATTATTTTTCAAAAAATTGGCATTGGCTTTTATGGCGCTAATTTTACGTGTACTTTATAAATTTAAAAGCGAATAATATTAAACTAACCTGTAAGTAAAACTTAACTATTAATAAGTAACCTATGATCAAATCAGCGCCGTTAAAATCTCTCTATACGTTTATAGCTGTTGCCGAAACTGGCAGCATGGTGCTCGCGGCTGAGCAGCTAAGTATTAGTCACTCGGCGGTAAGTCAGTCTATTAAAGCGTTAGAGTTACAACTTAATACACCGCTTTTTAATCGCATTGGTCGCCGCGTTGAGCTCAACCCTGTGGGTGAGCGCTATTACAAACGCATAGCCCCGGCCATGGCTGAAATTTTAGCAGCCAGCCAAGAGGCTAGTAACACAGCGAATGAGCCAGCTTATTTAACACTCAATATGGTTAACTCACTAGCACTGCACTGGTGGATCCCTAGGGTGGCCGATTTTCAGCGCATTTCGCCAAACAGCGACATTCGTATTTCTAACTTGGTGGGAGAATTTGATTTAGAGCGCGAAGGGATTGATGCAGCGATTATTCATGGCCAGCCCGATAAGTGGCAAAAATATCACTGTGAAAAACTAGCCGACGATCAGTTAATTTTAGTCTGTAACCCACAGCTTTTAGTTGGCTTAAATAAAGATGAGTTAACCGCGCAAAATTTGCTGCAGCGTTTTAAAGCAATCTACGTTACCAACCCACGTAGGCAAAACGATTGGCAAACGTGGTGCGAGGCTAATAATTTAGCGCAGCCTAAGCAGCATAATAACTTAACCTTTAATATTTCAGTGCAAGCAACGCAAGCCGCGATGCGCCAGCTTGGCGTTTTGGTCACCCACAAACAGTTTGTACGCGACGATATAAAGCACGGCATGCTCACGCAAATTGGCCAAAGCATTGTTAATCCGCATCAGCAGTTTTATTTTGCAACGAGCCACGCCATGCTTAATCACCCACAGGTAAGCGCATTACGAGCGTGGCTTAAACGCGAGTTTTTAAGAACAGCAAACGAGTAGTGCTACTCCACACGTTGCCAATATTGGTTACGGTAAAAAAAGCCTATATAGCCACGTACTTCTAATGTTTTACCGTCGTTTTGTGGCGTTAGTTGCACGGTATAAGTTTTACCATTTGTAGGGTCAAGTATTTCACCATCGCCCCACACGCCATCATCTTCTGGCTTTACATCAGTGATTATGGTCATCCCTAAAATAGGCTGATTTTTTAATGCCCCATCACACTCTTTACAAATACCGGTTTGTTTAGCTGGGTCTAAAATAGCCTCAACTTTACCACTGAGCACCTTATCGTTTTGAGTAATGCGTACATACGATTTAGCCTCGTTGGTGTCTTCATCTATGGTTTTCCAAAGCCCAACAGGACTCATGTTTGCAAGCGTACCTTGACTTATAAATAAAGCCGCAGCGAGTGTAGTTAGTAACGATAGTTTGTTTAACTTTTTCATTGTGTTGCCTAAATTAAAAAATGGCGAATAAAACGATAATACCAGCTGATTTATAAACGCACTATTAAATTAAACTGCTATTTAGGTACATATAAAAGTAAAAAACCAAGTACGCGTTAACCCACTTGGTTTTTAAATTGGCTGATAGTTTTTTAACGTACGCGTTTTAAAGTACGTATTTAAAAGTCACGTACCTCTACACTTGAGCTGTTAAATTCAAACATATTAATTTTGCCACACTGTGCCATATGGTTAGTACTTGTATAGGGGGTATTTGCTTGGCTTATATCGCCTTCCCACTCTTCGCCATTTTTTATAAATGCTTTTAATTCAAACCATCCGTTAACAGCTTTACTGCAATCCATATCAACATCCAGCATCCAATAGTGTTCGCCCCATATATTAAGGGGTGTAACACCAAAGCCATCTACTGTTACCGATTTTTGGGCGCCATATTCACTTGGCCAAACATTTGTAGTCCAATCCATTGCAGTGCCTTGCGCTTCACTGCTTTGGCCTTGTTCAATTCCATACCAATCTAGGTAGTTATCGTTTGCTTTCCAAGGCGTTGTGGTGTTGTTTTTTAGATTGTTATGGCGAATTGGCATAGCACATTCAACATTTGTTGTTTGGCAGTTTCTAGCAAGGTTTGTATTTGCATAGTTGTGGTCTATACCACCGCGTACAAACATGTCTTGTCCGCTTTGTGTTTGAGCATTAATAAAAACAACGGTTCTTTGCCAGTCGCTATTATTAGGCGCTGTCCCTTGGGTTAATTTAGCATTTTTATGAATTGCTATTGCATCCCATGGCGCTACATTTAAATTTATGGTGCCGTTGCTATTAACTGTTATTACTTCACCGCTACAGCTAGTAGCATTACCCAAAAGCTCGCCTTTTAACACATTGCAGTACTGTCCAGGCGCCATATCTGTTTGAATTGTTGCATTAAGCGTTGAGTCTTCTTTATTAATTGCCATATGACCAGAGCTACCACGTCCAAATGCAATCTGGTTATGGGTGTTATCCCACCAATTTGTTACTACCCAGTTGTCGGCTGTGTTATTTCTAAAATCGACACCACCCGCAATATAAGACCAACGATGCTCACACTTCCAGTTACTTGCAAAACACTCTAAATTACCATTATTGTGCACCGGTACACTTGGCCCACCCGCATCTGTATCGCCGTGAAAATCATAACTCGACATTACTTTTGGATACCCATACGGGTATGCCAACATAAATACGTTGGCTAGGTCGTATAAACGGCCATCTTCAAAGGTAATTACATTACCCGCACCACCATGGCCGCGCTGATTGTCGTGGTTATCTACAAATACCACAGCTGATGAACTTGGCATAAAGCCCCAGCCTTCACCAAAATTACTTAACCATGCAAGCGAGCCATTTCTAAAGGTATTACCAAGCTGCGTACTGTATTTAAACTCGGTAACTAGCCCTGTACTTAAATACTCTGAGGCTGCAACCGCTTCAGTACCTTGATCTATCACCTCATGAAACACCACTGGCGAGCCATTTATTTTTGCCATTAAACTTTGAATATCACTTGCAGCAACATGCTTAGCAGCATCAAACCTAAAACCTTTAACACCCATAGCTTGAAGGTCATTAATATATGCCGCTAATGTATTTTGCACATAATTTGAAGAAGTGTTTAAATCGGCCAGCCCTACTAGCTCACAGTTTTGCACGCGATAACGGTTATTACCGTAATCTTCTGGGTTAATAGAGCAACTTTCGTGAAAATCTTGTGGGCTATAAATAGGGTATTGTTTATTACCAAAAGTGTTACCAGCAGTGCCCGTACCACTGCCGGCCGCCATATGGTTTATTAATGTATCAACATATATATCGACGCCTGCGGCGTTACAGCGATTAACCATATCTATAAATTGCGAACGGTTACCGCCTCGGCTTTGTAGTTGGTAGCTCACAGGTTGATAGCGAGTCCACCATTGGCTACCTGTAATATGCTCGTTAGGCGGAGACACCTGTACCGCAGCATACCCTTTTGGTCCTAAAAACTGCTCACATTCTTGGGCTACATCTTGCCAATTCCATTCAAATAAATGCACAAATGTTGTAGGCGCAGCCGATACTAAACTTGGTAAGGTTAAACCTAAGCTAAAACCTGCAGTGGTGATCATTTTATTCAGTTTCATAGTGTGTGTTTCCAGTGTTGGGCGAGTTAAACAACATACTCGACGTTATTTACAAGTAGTTAACACTAGTTTGAGAGTTGCTCAAATAAAAACTGAATACGTATGCATAATGGGTAAACTATCCTTTATTACTAGATAATTACCTGCCTAAAAAATTACATTTTCAAGTAAAACGCTTTACATAACGCAATATAATCATCGCTGTAGCGGTTGTTGTCATCTTTTATGCATAGGGAGGTAAGCTCAGGCAAAGTGTTTACTAAGCTAAAGCGCATTAAACTGCGGCTAAATGCTTTACTTGGTGTGGTTTTTATTTGGCAATGCGCGTTTAAATAAAGCCCGCTTTGTTTTGCCAGTTCAATGAATAAGCCCGCCTCTGTGGTGGGTAAAATTACGTTAAAGCACGAATGCTCATGACTTAAACGCATATAGGCATGTATTAGTTCGTCAAAACTTAAACCATCGGTATGGCGTGCGGTGTTACGGGCATCGCTTAACCCTTTTAAACTACGGTTAAAATAAGGGGGGTTAGAAATCACAACATCAAATGGCGCCGCCTGTTCAAACGCTTGTATAGTGGTGTGCTTTACTGTGATATTTGGCCACGGGCTAGAGGCTATATTTTGCTGCGCTTGCTTGTAAGCAGCTTCATCAATTTCAACAGCGGTTATGCTAAGTGCTGGTTGGCGCTGTTTACACATAAGCGCAAGTAAACCGGTGCCTGTGCCTATATCGAGTAACGTATTTGCCCCACTTAAATCAGCCCATGCGCCCAGTAAAATACCATCGGTAGAGACCTTCATGGCGCACTGGTCGTGCTCAACCTTAAATTGTTTAAATGCAAAACCTGACATTTTTTCACCTTTTCATTCACCAAGCAGGTTTAAGTGCGTATAATTAACGGCAATTGTCCCCTATTTTTGACACTCTATGCAATTTTCTGAATTTGATCTTGATGATAAGCTACTCAATGCTATTAATAAAATGGGCTATGAAACCCCCACTAGCATTCAACAACAAGCCATTCCTGAGGCGTTGCAAGGACGCGATATTTTAGCGTCGGCACCAACAGGTACGGGTAAAACGGCGGCATTTTTAATTCCGGCAATTCAATATTTAATGGATTTCCCACGTCGTGATCCGGGCTTTGCACGGGTATTAATTATGACCCCAACGCGCGAGCTTGCTTATCAAATTCATGAACAATGTGAGTTACTTGCAAAACAAACCCAGTTAAAAATTGGGGTGGTTACCGGCGGTATAAACTACGGTACACACAAAGAAATTTTTGAAAATAATAACGACATTTTAATCGCCACACCTGGGCGTTTAATGGAATATTTAGAAACCGAAAACTTCCACGCAGAAAACGTAGAAATGCTCATTCTTGATGAAGCCGACCGCATGCTCGACATGGGCTTTCGTAAAGAAATGCTGCGTATTTGTGATGAAGCTAAAAATCGTCGTCAGTGCTTTTTATTCTCAGCTACTCTTGAAGGTGACAGCGTAGAATTATTTGCAGAGCGTATTTTAAACGACCCGGCTCTACTTGAAGCCGAATCATCACGCAAAGAAAAAGCTAAAATACATCAATGGGTTCATTTGGCTGACGATTACCATCACAAGCTTGAGCTATTAGTTAACACCTTAAACGGCCCTGATGTTAGTAAAGCGATTGTGTTTGTAAAAACTCGTGAGCGCCTTGAAACCCTAATTGGTGAGCTTACTAATAACGGCGTTAAAGCTGCGTGGTTACGTGGTGAAATGCCACAAGACAAACGCATGAAAGCGATGGAAAATTTCCACAGTGGCAAAACGCGCATATTAATAGCAACCGATGTTGCGGCTCGCGGTATTGATGTTTCTGACATTAGCCACGTAATTAACTTTGATATGCCGCGCACTGCCGATGTCTATGTACACCGTATTGGCCGTACTGGCCGTGCAGGTAAAAAAGGGATTGCTATATCATTAGTTGAAGCGCACGACATTGGCATTTTATACAAGGTTGAGCGATACACAGAGCAAAAACTTAAGCGCCGCATAATTAAAGGGCTTGAGCCACAGCATAAAGAAGCTAAGCCACCCGCTAAAAAGCGTAAAGATCCGGTAAAAATGAAAGCTAAGAAAAAAGCCAAAGCTAAAATTAAAAAGAAATAGCACACCATAAATAAACAAGCCGGCAGTTGCCGGCTTTTTTGTACCTGTTACAAATGTAACCCAAGCATGTAACTCATTCCCATTAAAATGTAATTATTGCCCACCTGAATTCCCACTTAATAAAATAACCTTATATTTCAACAAATTAAAACTGGCATCGAAATTGTAACTGAGAAAGTAACTCAGCTAAGAATAGCTGCACGATTAACCGTAATGTAAGGATGAAGTTATGAACCGCTTTAAGTTAACTATCGCTTTAGTATCATTTTGTTGTTTATTTTTATTAGCTTGCGCTACAAAAGTAAGTGCAGCAACTAACTTAGCCGTAGTAAGCAGTGTGGCTACTCAACCTAACTTACAACAAACTATCACCAATACGTTACGCACTAACCCAAACTTAGCATTAAGCGATATTCGCGTGCAGGTTGAAGACGGTGAAGTTGACCTATACGGTGAAGCGCAAACAGGTTTTCAGCGTGCACTTGCGCAAAAGTTTTTAGAAAATATGGATGGCGTTAAAATTATCCGTAATAAAATTAGTGTTATCTAATACCGTGTTACAACATTTGTTTATATAACTTATTCCTCTGCGTGGCTTGTTTCTCCAACACAAGCCGCGCTTTTTTATGCTTAACAGCACACTTTAGTATCTAAACTTCTAGCTTTAGCTCCCCTATTAAAAAATAGAGCAAACACTGAGCCGTCCTTTCCCACTCTTTTAAATTAGTGACTTACTAAAGCTTTGATAAATGAATGCTATAACAAGGCTGTAAAGTTCATATAATCAGCGCATTTTTAATACCGTTGGCAACCTATTACTACTCACTAATTAACCACACCATAAATAACAGATAATATATGACTTAATGCATGCAAATGCCCCATAACTTACACAAGGAAGCTAATACATGAAATGGTTTATTTACTACTGCTAAACCCTCTTATTGGCCATGCAGAGGAAGCTATATTTGGCTTTGCTGCAGATGTGTCTGTATCCGGCTTTTTAGCCCAGAAATTAGTGAAATAGATATTATAAAAGTCTTTGCTGATTTGGCAGGATTAAAAGTAGGCGACAAGGTAATAGAGTTAGATAGCTGCCCTATTCCAGGTTGCCCTGCTGAGGTTACAAAAAAATCGATGACAGGGAAAAACACATAAGTACTAATTTAAAATAAATTTATTAAAAGTATAGTTAAATTTAACCCGACTTAGCGCTTTGAAATTACTAGCAGCGCACTTTTTATGTAAAAATGCGCTGCTAGTGGGTAACTATTACTGGGCTAGTTTAAACCAGTATTAGTCGCTCATTAGCTTTGATTTGAACCCGTATTACTCCCGCCTTGTTGTTTGGGTGACTGTTGGTTTATTTTATCGCTTATCATGGCATCGAGCTTTTCACCGCCTTTAATGCCAAAATCTAACGTACGTATTGGGAATGGAATACTTATATCTGCAGCATCAAGCGCTTGTTTAACAGCGACTACGCCTTTATGGCGTACTGTCATAAAGTCTGGCTCGCCTGGGTATTTTATCCAAAACCACACCAGTAAATTAATACTACTGTCGCCAAAACCTTCTGCGTACACAGCGGTTTCATCTTTACGTATTACAAAGTCAAACTCGTTAATTTTATCAACGATAACTTCTTTGGCTTTTTCAATGTCGTCGCCGTATGAAATACCCACCGGTACCTCTATGCGCCTAACGCCTAACGTGGTGTAATTTTTTAACACATTTCTAAATAATACCTTGTTAGGTACCAGTATTAACTGCCCGTAAAAGCTCTCTATTAGCGTGTTACGCAGGTTTATAGAGTGTACAGAGCCAAATACGTCGTCGGTTTCAATTACATCACCCGCTTTAAATGGCTTGCGTATTCCCATAGCAATACCGGCAATTAAGTTCTCGGTCATGTCTTGAAAAGCAAAGCCAATGGCTAAACCCACAATACCCGCACCCGCTAGTAACGATGTGACTGTGCCTTTTAACCCCATAAAATCTAAAGCGATAAATAGACCCACACATAACACAATGACCTTAAAAATAGACGCCATTAAATCAGCAATTTGCTTAGAGTCGAGTGAGCGCCTTAATAGGTTTTTCATTAGCTGGCCGGCAAAGCGCGCTATTATTGAAAATACAATGGCTATTACCACTGCCACAATAAAGTTTGGGATGTGGCTTATTACTACATCAAACCACCCTCCGAGTTTTTCTTCGATGAGTTTTTCGGCTTCGGCTACTGAAGGTATGCTGATCATATTTTTACACCTATCTATTTTTTATCTCATTAATAGTAGGTGAAGTTAGCAAGTTTAGCGCCAGCATAAAAAAAACCATGCAATGCATGGCTTTTTAACTCATTGTTAGCTGAGTATAAACGCTTAGTTTTGCTCGTCGCGCATAAATACAGGCTCAAGATCTTTAGTGGTTGCTTCAGGGCTAAAGTAATAACCCGCCACAGTAAACTCTTTTAATTGGCTAAGCTGTGTTACCTGGTTTTCTATAATGTAACGGGCCATCATGCCGCGCGCTTTTTTAGCGTAAAAGCTAATTACCTTATATTGACCATTTTTGCAGTCTTTAAAATGCGGGGTAATAATTTGCGCATTGAGTGCTTTCTTATCTACTGCTTTAAAGTACTCGTTTGAAGCAAGATTAACGAGGTATTGTGCGTCTTGCGCTTTTAATTCCTCGTTTAATTTATTAGCAATAATGCTGCCCCAAAATTCATACAAATTTTTCCCGCGAGGGTTATCAAGCTTAGTACCCATTTCTAGGCGGTAGGCTTGCATTAAATCAAGCGGTTTTAGCAAGCCGTATAAACCTGAAAGTATACGTAAATGGCTTTGCGCATAATCGAGGTTAGCGGCAGTGAGTGTTGCGGCATCTAAACCACCGTACACATCACCGTTAAAGGCTAGTACCGCTTGTTTAGCATTACTTTGCGTAAATGGTTGCGACCATTCGCTAAAGCGCGCAGCGTTAAGCCCTGCAAGCTTATCGCTAATTTTCATTAGGCTGCCAATTTGCGCTGGAGTTAGTTCACGGCATACTTTCATGAGCTCTTCGCTATGCTCTAGTAATTCAGGTTGAGTGAACTTATCTGTTGCGGGTGGCGTTTCGTAATCAAGATTTTTTGCTGGTGAAATAACAGTGATCATAGTTAGCTATTGACTTGTAATTTATTTAATGTCAATTTCAACATTAAATGAGACGAAAAGCACGTTTTGTTTATAAAATACCATTGAAAATTAATCGCAATGGCCTAAATCCTACCTTAATAAATCATGCATCGTCGTTTTTCTATTGATAAGGACATAAGACCTATCAAGCATTGTCACACTGTTGCAGTATTGAATACTTATATTAAGGTAGTTTAGATTTTCTTTTAACTTGCTTGGAATGAGGAAGGCAAATGACTAGCGCTCTACAAAGGCTAAAACAACATTCATCTATCGTAGCCGACACTGGCGATATTGAAGCGATCAAAAAGCATCAACCAGAAGATGCAACCACAAACCCGTCGCTTTTATTAAAAGCGAGCGAGATTGAAGCTTACAAGCCTTATTTAGATAAAGCTTGGAGCTATGCAAAAGAAACAGAGCAAGATGCAGCTAAACAGCTTGAACTTGCATGTGACTACTTTGCCGTATTAATTGGTAAAGAAATTAGCGAAATTGTACCTGGTTATATTTCTACTGAAGTAGATGCTCGTTTATCATTCGACACCCAAGCAACTATTGATAAAGCACATACCCTGCTTAGCCTTTATGAAAAAGAAGGTGTAAGCAAAGACAAAATTTTAATTAAAGTTGCGTCTACATGGGAAGGCATTAAAGCGGCCGAACAGCTAGAAAAAGAAGGGACTAAATGTAACCTGACTTTATTATTTAGCGATGCTCAAGCGCGTGCATGTGCTGATGCAAATGTATTTTTAATCTCACCATTTGTTGGCCGTATTTTAGATTGGCACGTAGCAAATGGTATGGAAAAACCAACCGATCCGCTACAAGATCCAGGTGTTCAATCTGTACGCAGCATTTTTGAGTTTTATAAACGCCATGATTACAAAACCGTTGTTATGGGCGCAAGCTTCCGTAACACTGGCGAAATTATTGCGCTTACAGGTTGTGACAAGCTAACAATTAGCCCTAACCTACTAGAAGACTTAGGCAATTTAGAAGGCGCAGAAGAATACTTACTACAAAGTGATATTCCTAAAGAGCCGAAGCCTGCTCCACTTACTGAGTCGCAGTTCCGTTGGTTACATAACCAAGATGCAATGGCAACTGAAAAACTAGCTGAAGGTATCCGCTCATTCGCAGATGCACAAGAGCAGCTAGAAGCACGTTTTAAAGCAATGTAATACGCGCTAATTATGTATTAAACGCCGCACCTGCGGCGTTTTTTTATGCCCTTAATATAATCCGCACTGCTTTATACTAACCTGCCACAGCAGGTAACATTGCCTACACAGCTAAATAGCTCACTTTTAGTATTTTTTTATTTATTTTTTCTATCTAAAAATAGCGCGCTCAATAAAGCTAGTTAGTATTAAACTTCATCAACGCATCACATACCTGTAACAAATTCGTCACTTTTTTATTCTATTTTAGCTAGGCCTGTGGTATAGGTATTCTCGAGGTTCACTAAAATCAATAGGAGATAGTCATGGATAGCCTAAACGATATATTAGAGATATTAGAAGGTCCTGATACAACAAGAAAAACCTCTCAAAAGAATAAAAAAAGAAAGTGGCGCGAGATTGAGGCCATAAAAGACAAACAACGGTTACGTAAAGAACTACAGGAGTTAGACTTTTTTACAGACAGCATTGAAATTGATGAGCTAGATTTTTAATTTCAAACTCATTGCGCTCAATTAGGCAATTTATTTTGCGGCAGGAAAACCGTATCGATAGTAAAGCTAACGCCAGGTTTTACCCCTTCAAAGTAATTGATAATTATTGCGCATGGGCATTAGTACACAATAACTAAGCAAAAGGCTTTCATGATACGAAAGCCTTTTTTAATATATCAATTAAACCTGCCAGTTAATGGTCGTATCGCCTTGGGCTTGTAACAATTCATTTGTTTGTGAAAAGTGCTTACAGCCAAAAAAACCACGATGCGCAGAAAGCGGCGATGGGTGCGGCCCTTTTAAAATATGATGGCGAGTGCTGTTAATATTTTTACCTTTTTTTTGCGCATGAGCGCCCCATAAGATAAACACGACACCTTTGCAGTGTGCATTTATATGGGCTATCACGTTATCGGTAAATTGCTCCCACCCTAAATGCTTATGCGAGTGCGCTTGGCCTTGCTCAACCGTGAGTACTGTATTGAGTAAAAACACGCCCTGCTCTGCCCAGCTTTGTAAGTAGCCATGGTCTGGTATTTCAAAACCGGGAATATCCGTTGCCAATTCTTTGTACATATTTTTTAACGACGGCGGTAACTTTTTAACCTCTGGCAACACAGAAAAACATAAGCCATGGGCTTGGCCTTTTCCGTGATATGGGTCTTGGCCTAAAATAACCACGCGAATATTGTTAAGGGCTGTCGCTTCAAAGGCGCTAAATACTTGCTCTTTGGGTGGGTACACAGCAACACCTTCGACACGGCGTTTTGCTACATAATCTAATGTTTGCTGCATATAAGGTTGCTGTAATTCATATTCTAAAAAGGCTGGCCAATCGCTCATTGTATACTCTTAATTTGTTTGCGTGATGCGTCTATTTTATCACACATATTTGCCAGTCCATCTAGCATGCGCGGTGTAAAACGATGTAATAAATCGGCATTTACACGTATAAATTGATTATGTTTTACAGCGGGGACTTCTGGCCATTTTTGCCAATTAATTTTAGGTTGTGGCTTATCGGCTTGTTCATCAGGAATAATAATAATCTGTGGTTTTTTAATCACCACGTTTTCAATACTTATTTGCGGGTAGTCGGTTGGGCTATGTGCAAATACATTGCTTACATGACATGTTTCTATAAGCTGGTTTATCCATGTATTTTCACTTACCGTCATCATTGGCTCTAGCCATAATTGATAAAAACCAGTTAATATTTTTTTGCTTTGCTGCTGCTTTTTAATATTTTTGAGCTTTGTAATAAATGCGTTTGCTACTTGCTTACTTTGCTCAATACGCCCTGTAAATTTTCCAAAAGCAATCAGCTCGTTTGCAACTTCTTCTATTTTTTTGGGATCACTTAAATGTACTTTTATACCAAGGCGTTTAATTTGTTCTAAATCTTCACTTTGATTACCGCTTTTCCAACCAATCACTAAATCGGGTTTTAGCGCTAATAATTTTTCAAGAGAAATACCATAGTAACCACCAATGCGCTCAATACTTTTAGCTTCATTTGGGTAATCGGCGTAATCAACAGTGCCAACAATATTACTTCCCGCACCTATAGCAAATAGGTTTTCTACTATATGCGGTGCAAGTGCTACAACGCGCAGTTTATCTGGCGCAGCTGTATCACGGGCCACGGCACTGCCCCCTGAACTCAATAACAGCAGTGCAGCAAAAAACGCTTTATACATTAGTAATCAAACCCTTCTAGTGCTTTTATACCCGAGTCGAAGGCGTGTTTAACATTGCGCACTTCGCTTACTGTATCGGCAAGGTCTGTTAACGTGCGGTGTGCTGCGCGACCTGTAATAATAACCGATTGCATGGGAGGGCGATTATTTAGCGCGTTTACTACCTCATCTAAATCAATATAACCGTAAGTCACCATGTAGGTAAGCTCATCAAGTAATACTAAATCAATACTGCTATCTGCAAGCATACGCTTTGACTCTTGCCACGTTGCTTGCGCGGCTGCGGTGTCGGCTTCTTTATTTTGCGTATCCCATGTAAAACCGGTATTCATAACGGCAAATTCAACCCCTGCGCCTTGTAATAAGTTACGCTCTCCACACTCCCATGTGCCTTTAATGAACTGACAAACAGCGGCTTTTTTACCATGCCCTACGCAGCGAGCAACCACACCAAAGCCTGAGGTAGATTTACCTTTACCATTACCCGTAATTACCTGAAATATCCCTTTAACATCTTGCGCAGCAGCCACGCGTGCATCTACCTGCTCTTTTACTTTTTGTTGGCGCTGCTGGTGCTTATCGTTATTTGTATCCGTCATTATTATCTCCTTCATAAATCGATATAATCTGTTGCATGTTCAAATGCGCCTCGCACGTAGTGGCCAAGCGCTCAAGTTGTTGCTCGCGGTGCGCTACAATACTCACAGGTTGTATGGCTGCATCACTTTTTACCCACTTTAAAATTTGCAGTGTGGCAGCGGGTTCATCAAACATGCCGTGTAAATAAGTACCAGCAATGGCATTGTCGTCACTAATAAAGCCATCGTTTTCAAACCCATGAGGGTGCGCGTTAAACGTTAAAAATGGCTTATCAAGTGCTGCGCCTTCACTAATGCCGGCATGAATTTCGTAGCCGCTACACGGTGTTTGCAAATCATTTAACTGCATAGCCGCCGTTACTTTAGTGAGTACTTTTTGGGTGCTTAGAGTGGTATCAAAGTCACTTAATGCAAGGCCTTTAACACGTTTTAATGACGATTCAACCCCCATCGGATCAGCAATGCTATTTCCTAACATTTGCATACCGCCACACACACCCAATACTTTACCGCCATAACGTATGTGGCGCTTTATTTGCGTACCCCAGCCTTCATTTTTTACAAAACTTAAATCACCCAGCACGTTTTTACTGCCAGGAATAATAATCAGATCAACCGGTGGGATCGCGTGTGTGTGGCGTACATAATTTATATTAATATTTGGGTGCAGCCGCAATGCATCAAAATCGGTATGGTTACTAATATGCGGCAATAAAAGCACGGCTATATTAATGGTGGCAGTCGTCACCGTGTTATCTATTGCTACAGCATCTTCGGCATCAAGTGCTAAATCATGCAAATAAGGCAGCACTCCAAGCACTGGTTTTTTTGTGTAGCGCTCAAGCCAATCTAGCCCACTTTGTAGCAAGCTTATATCGCCTCTAAAACGGTTGATCACAAAGCCTTTTACGCGCGCTTGCTCGGATTCGCTTAGTAAGGCAAGTGTGCCCACTAAATGCGCAAACACACCGCCTTTGTCTATATCGGCAATAATAATGACAGGGCAATCTACCGCTTCTGCGTAACCCATATTGGCAATGTCGTTCTCGCGTAGGTTTATTTCTGCGGGGCTGCCTGCGCCCTCAACCAATAATAAATCGAACTGCTTTGCTAGGCGTTGATGCGAGGCAAGCACTGCATCCATCGCAACCTGTTTATAGTTATGATAAGCCCCTGCCTCCATATTCCTAATGGCTTTTCCATGTACAATGACTTGTGCCCCCGTATCACTATTGGGTTTGAGCAATATGGGGTTAAAGTCGTTTTGAGGCTCTACTTTAGCGGCTATAGCTTGCAAAGCTTGCGCACGGCCTATTTCGCCCCCCTCTTTTGTAACCGCGCTATTAAGCGCCATATTTTGCGGTTTAAAAGGCGCGACCTTTACACCTCGCTTTGCAAACACTCTACAAAGCGCAGCAACTAAGGTGCTTTTTCCGGCATCTGAGGTAGTGCCTTGAATCATTAAGGTTTTCATCAGCACTATGCCTTTGTTTTTCTAAAAAAGAGTAAGCTTAAAAAAAACACGCTACCCATAGCTGCTGTGATCACCCCTACAGGGAGCTCTTGGTTTTTAAGTAATGAGCGCGAAAGCACATCGACCCACACCATAAACGTGCCGCCCACTAAGCTGGTAATTAGTAAGCCAGCAGTACTGCCCTGAGATATAAAAAAGCGCACTATGTGCGGCACCATTAAACCTACAAAGCCAATACCGCCACATAGGGCCACCAGCACGGCCGTTATTAACGAGCTCAATACCAACATTAAAATTCTAAAACGGTGCACACGGACCCCAAGCGTTATCGCGCTTTCATCGCCAAGAAGCAGCGCATTTAACTGCCTTTTAAAGCTCAACATAAAGCTAATACACACCACTATAACCACGCATGGCAACCATAACGTGGCCCATTGTGCGCGGGCAAAGCTGCCTAACGTCCAAAACAAAATACCAGCCACTGCTTGCGGGTCACTCCAATACAGCAATAAACTTGTAAATGCGCTAAATAAAAACGACAGTGCCACCCCCGCTAGCAACATTGACTCTACTTGCGTGCTTTTTTGCCGCCCAGCAATAAGTATCAATAAGCCCATTGCTAAAAAGCTCCCTAATAAGGCAGCAGCCGATAACATAAACCCTGCACTAATACCCGCAACAGCCATAAGCAGTACTACCCCAAACGACGCGCCTGACGATATGCCAAATAAATACGGATCAGCGAGCGGGTTACGGGTAACCGTTTGTAAAATAAGCCCTGCAATAGCCAAACCTGCGCCCGCCATAAAGGCAAGTAAGGTACGAGGTAACCTAAGCTCATAAATAATACGCGCGTTAAACGAGCCCTCCCCTGCTGATAAAACCCCTGTGAGCACATCACTTAACGGCGTATCTGCGGCGCCAAAGCTCAGTGCGCTAAAAAGGCTGCCCAGTGCAATTAATACGGCTGCTATAAATATTGTCCACTGGTTTATTTTTGTTATATCCATTTAATTAATAGCCATAAAAGTAAGTAATATGAGGAATAGTTTGGCCATTTTCTGTGCGCTGTGGGTGGCTAGTTACGCGCGCACATACCCCAAAAACATCCGCTAGCATGTCTTCACTAAGTACCTGCGCAGGCGAACCTGTATGTGTTATTTTACCTTTATTAATAACCACCAGCTCATCGCACATAGCGGCTGCTAAATTTAAATCATGAAATGAGGCAAACACAGTGACCCCTAGCGATTTTGCTAGTTCCATCACTTGTATTTGATATTTAACATCTAAATGGCTGGTTGGCTCATCCATGATGAGTAATTGCGGTTGCTGCACTATAGCGCGGGCAATCAATGCACGTTGCTTTTCGCCCCCCGAAAGCGATTCAAAATTTTGCTTACACTGTTGCTCAAGCCCTACGGTTTTTATTGCCTGTGTAATTTTTTGTTTGTCGCTGTGGGTGGTGGCGCTAAATAATGATTTATGAGGTGTAAGCCCAAGGGCAACCACATCAAATAATGTTAGGTTAAATTGCGCGGGCGTTTCTTGTAGAACTACAGCAACATATTTTGCGTAGTCTTCACTTTTAAGCTGCCAAATATCCTGCTGATTAAAGGTAACGTTACCAGCGGTCGGTTTATTAAAACGATACAAACAGCGCAGTAAACTCGACTTACCCGCCCCATTTGGGCCAATTAACCCAATAAACTTACCCTTAGCTATGTGTAAATTAATATTGTTTAAAATGGCGTGATCATCGACTTCCCACGACAAATTGTGAACGTTTAATAAGGGTGTATTTGGCGCTAATGTGGTTTGCAAAAGTGAGTCCTTGGAAAGCGTGCACTCACTAACACACAGCTAAAAGACTAGTGCATAAATAAAAATGAGTTTACCCGCTCGTTAAAAAAGTATACCAACCTAGAACTTCACATGCTGATTGATATGTCTCATTTGTATCTGACTTAAAGCGTGGTGCTAATTACAGTTACGGGAATAGTTGAGGAATTTCACCCCATTCCAAATGAGGGTCTATTATGGGCGGGTAAGTAAATAATTTAAAGCAAAAAAAACCGCGCTCATTAGAGCGCGGTTAATAAAGGGAGTGTTTAAGCAACGCTTAAAACTTGTATTCCATACCTAGGCCAACGTAGTCTTGGTCAACATTGTTGTCCATATCGAAGCTTGAGTAAAAACCAAATACTTTAATGTTTTTATTAAACTTATGATCAACACCTACAGAAACTGCCGTTTTGTCGTCGCTGTCATCAAAGTCCATTGCTTGGTATTGCACTTTAAACGTGTTTTTACCCATGCTGTAGGCTGCGTTTAATAAATAGCCGTCAGCCTCTGCGCTACCGTCTACTTTTTCTTGAGTTTGGTACATAGCGCCTAATTTAAAGCTCTCTACTTTACCTTGAATTGACGCACGTACTACATCGTAGCCATTTACTTCGCTATCGGCCGCAACCGAGGCGTATACCGCACTCTTTTTAAGTGCAGAGTCACCGTAGGTAACCGCCATTGAATAACCGTTATCTGCATCTACGTCATCTTCGGCAACAAATGTAGCAAGTACTTTAAAGCCTTCGTAGCTTTTAGATGTATAAGTGATTGAATCACCTAGGCGGTTTTCACCTTTAAAGACATTTTTAATATCGCCTTCAAGGTCATTAAATAAATCTAACTTACCTTGCGATTGTTTAAGCGCTGTATCGTTACGACCCACAACAACTTGACCATATGCACCTTTTAAACCTACGTACTGGTTACGTGCAGAAATATTGTCGTCGTTATCACCTTTAGAGTCAGCATCAGATACATCAACTTGAAACTCAAACTTATAAACCGCTTCTAATCCATCAGTAATCTTTTCAGACCCTTTTAGGCCAAAGCGAGACGCATTACTTTTAATTTCAGTGAAAGACCCTTCGCCATCATCAGACGATTGCACAGTAACATTCGCTTTACCGTATACATCAACGTCTGCAAACGCGCTAAAAGATAAACCACTTACTAGAGCAACACATAAGCTCGACTTTACAAAATTCATGTTATTTCCTCGATAATCACAAGACTAATTTTTAAAACAGCTGCAGTTTGTCACCGTTAAATGACAGATATATTACAAAGGAAACATTTTTGTCTTTTTATTTTAATAAAAGTGTCTAAATTCTGAAAACAAAACGACATGAATATTTAATAAACAAAATTGTACCTATTCAACCTCATTAAAAATCATAGTCGGTATTTAGTGTTCATCAACAGGCTGATAAGCATTTATTTTAGGTAATAAGTTAATCAGGGTTTCTATTAACTCTTTTTGTTCGTTGTCTCTGTGGTAGGCCACAAAAATATCACGCGAAGTATGTTCTACATCTTTTACATGAAACAGCTCACCCTTTTCTAGGTGAGACTCAACAAGTACCTCGGGGATAAACGCACTGCCGCCACACTGAAGAATTAAATCAAGGGCAATACGCCCCGTACTGGTTCTAAAATAAGGCGGCGTTTTACCGGTAAATTGGCGCGCATGCCATAGTGAAAACGTAGTACCCCAATCAACATATACATATTGGTTATCAAAAAAGTTATCGTTAGTGGCCGTGTCATAGCCACTAACCGGAATAATTGGCAGCTCGCAAATTCGCTCAACCACAAGCTCGTCTACTTTAGGGGGGTCAAATAAAATGGCCAAATCAAGCGTACGCTCTAATAATAACCGCGTGCTTTCTTGTTGAGCTTTAACCTCTGCGACCAACGAGACCCCAGGCATAGCCGACACAATATTAGTAATGCCAAATTGTAAAAACGCATCCCATATATTAGGCGTACCCGCTAAACTTATTTGCTTGTGCATGTTATCGGCAAGTGCCACATCGACTTTGGCACGCTGCATGCCGGTGATGATCATTTTAGCGTGCGGAAGCAATCGCTCTCCTGGCGCCGTTAATTGAATATTGTTACGCTGGCGAATAAACAAGTTTACACCCAACCCCTGTTCTAATTGGCGAATCCGAAAGCTTACTGCCGATTGAGTGATATACAGGTTTTCAGCCGCTTTACCAAAGTGACGCGTGCGCACAACCTCTACAAATGTTTTTAATAAATCTATATCCAATTTTTTATCCTCACGATAAAAATAACTTGTTTAATAAATTGTCAAACTTGCATCATACTCCAGCAATAAACAGGGTATGAGGATACAGTTATGAGCAACGATATTTCACTACTTCGCCAAGCGTTTGTTAGCCAACGTCAATTTTATGATGATCAAAACTTTCCTCGCGGGTTTAGCCGCAGCGGAAACTTCACCTTATTAGAAGCCAGCATATTAGAACAACACGGCGTTGTACTAAAAGGCCTTTATAATAAAACTTTAGCACCCCAAAATACGCTACAAGAGCAATTTGTTGACGTAGTTTGTGGCAGTAAAGAACCTACAAACCCAATCGAAAAAGCCTGGGTTAAATATTTAAAACTAACAACCTGTAAAACCAAGTTTCATACACTTTTTGGCCGTTCAAAAATGTCAGGGCCGGTACCAATAAGCCAAGACGATCATAGCGAATCAGATAGCGTATAAGCCTCTAAGATATTTGCTTTTTTGCGTTTTAACAGTTACAACTTGTATAAGCAAATACTTTTGCAAAATATCAAACAAGGTTGTTACGTGACGCGAAAAATACTCATAGTTGAAGATACGCCTACTATAGCGCGTGTGCAAAAGCATATCGCGCTTAAAGCAGGTTACGAAGTAGATATAGCCGAGTCTTTAGCGGCAACAAAAGAGCTAATAAAACACAATAGCTACTTTTGCGCTGTTGTTGATTTTATCCTTCCCGATGCTCCTGCGGGTGAGGCGATTCCGTATACTATTAATGCCGACATTCCCACCATAGTAATGACAGGCAACATAGATAAACAAACTCGCGACACGGTAGAAAAATACCCAATAATTGATTACATAATCAAAGAAAACAAACAAGCTTACCAATACCTAGAAAAACAACTAAGCCGTTTACCACGTAACGAGAACGTAAAAGTGTTGGTCGTCGACGACTCAACCTCTACCCGTAGATACATTTGCAGTTTACTAAAGCGCCATAAGTATCAAATACTCGAAGCAAAGGACGGCAAAGACGCGCTAGAGGTACTTGAAAGCCAAAAAGATGTGTCTGTTATTATTACCGATAACGAAATGCCGAACATGAATGGTGATGAGCTATGCGCCGAAATTCGCCGGCTTTACAGTAATGATGAAAAAGCCATTATCGGTATTTCAGGTGCTGACTCGTCAGCATTATCGAGCCTATTTTTAAAAAATGGTGCCAACGACTACCTCCATAAACCCTTTAACAGCGAAGAGTTTTACTGCCGACTAAGTCAAAACGTCGACATGCTTGAGCAAATAGCAACAATTAAACGCCAAGCAAATACCGACTACTTAACAAACCTGCCTAATCGTCGCTACTTTTTTGAAGAGTCGAGCAAGTCTCTCAAGTATTTAAAAAAATCGAATCAAGATGGTGCACTCGCCATGCTTGATATAGACCACTTTAAATCGATTAACGATACATACGGTCACGATTCAGGCGATGAGGTTCTCAAAGGGTTGGCGGTGTGTTTTAAAAAGTACTTTGAAAAGCAGCTAGTCGCTCGCTTAGGCGGTGAAGAATTTGCCGTTTACTTTACTGATGCAACCACAGCGCAAGCGCTAAAACGCCTTGAAGGATTTAGGCAATTTATAGAGCTTAATAGCCAAGAGTTTAGCCAAGAAAAAATTAAATTTACAATTTCTATTGGTTTTGCAAGCGGCCCTATTTACCAAATAGATGAGTTACTTAAACAGGCCGATTTAAAGCTGTATGATGCAAAAGAAACCGGCCGTAATAAAGTAATAAGCTAAACCTTAACGCTGCTTTATAGCAACTTGCTTAAACTATTATTGCGCATAGGTATTAAACTTCTGCGGCGGTAACAGCCGCTTTTTTACGCTTACGCGATTGATGATAAGAGTCCCAGGTAAATATAGCCAGCGCACTCCAAATACAGGCAAACGTAATCACCCGCTCTGCATCAAATACTTCATCGTAAAACACTACAGCAAGCATAAACATTAAACTTGGCCCTATGTACTGAAAAAAGCCCAATGTTGTGTACTGCAAACGCTTGGCCGCTCCGGTAAAGCAAAGCAGCGGCAACGTAGTAATAATACCGGCACTAATTAATAGCGCATTGGTATGCCAATCGTTTAGAGCTAAGTCGGAAGTAGATGTTGGTGCCATTACCCACCAGTAAATTAATGCAACCGGCAGTAAAATTAGGGCTTCGAGTAAAATGCCTGGTAGCGCTTCAACAGGTAACTTTTTACGCAGTAAGCCATAAATAGCAAAAGACGTGGCAAGCGAAAACGCCACCACCGGAAACGAGCCAAAACTGACCAATTGCAATACTACGCCCGCAAAGGCTAAAAACACTGCAAACCCTTGTAACTTTCGCAGCCGCTCGCCTAAAAATAGCATGCCCAACAGCACATTAAGTAATGGGTTTATGTAGTACCCTAAACTGGCATCGAGCATGTGGTTATTATTAACCGCCCAAATAAACAGCCCCCAATTAAAGCCCAATATAGAAGAGGTAAGTACTAACATTAAAATAATTTTTGGCTGGGCAACTATGCGCTTAACCTTATCCCAGTATTTAAGCACACTGACCACAAGCACTAAAAAAACCACAGACCAGACAACACGGTGAGTTAAAATTTCAAAAGCAGAAACATGCTGTATTTGTTTGAAATAAATAGGCGCTAAGCCCCACATTAAAAAAGCTAAACAGGCAAAAATACCGCCTTTACGCTGCTCGTTTGCAATCGACATACATACTACTTATTCATACTAAAAGGCCGACAGTTTATACCAATTTGTGCTATTAAGTGATTTATTTTGCGGTAACTAAAGCTCAGCGCAAGGCAAAGCTTTTTATTTTAGCCGTACGTAATTAGCAGCTTTAACCTACTAAATACGTACCTGTACCAAAGGCGATTTGGATTGCCTTTTCATTGTGTAGCTCCATTCTACATACACACACTTTATTACCAGAGCGGATCAAAGTAGCACTGGCTGTAAATGTCTCCCCTTTGCCAGGGCGCAAATAATCTATGCGCAAGTCAATAGTGCCTAAGGTAGCCAGCTTTTGCTGAACGCTAGGGATATCGAGCTCGGTTAATTTATCAATAACACTGGCTGCTGCAAGCATGCCGCCCACATTATCGAGCACCGCCGATATAATACCGCCGTGAAGAATTTTTTGCGCAGGATTGCCTATAAATACATCCTGCCAGGGAAAGGTAATTTTAGCTTGCTCAGGGCTGAGCGACTCTACCGAGATATTTAAAAACTGATTAAATGGCATGCCATTTACAAACAGTGCGCCAACTTGTTCAATTAACATTTCTTTATTCATTATTATTCTCTATGTTTAAATTAACACTGGTACGATGAGTTAAGCATACCTGAAGCAAAACCACGAGGCACTAATTAAATCATTTACCTCTAAGCTAAAGACATCCTATAAAAAAACCACTAAAATAGCCGCCGATGAATACTCTAACCCCTACACCTAGCACATTGGTCCGCAAGCCCGACACGGTTCTTAAACAAGTGTTTGGCTACAGCGAGTTTCGTGATGGCCAAAAAGCGGTGATCGACGCGGCCATTAATGGCCAAGACTCTTTGGTACTACTGCCTACAGGCGGCGGTAAATCAGTGTGTTACCAAGTACCAGCGTTAGTGCTTGAAGGGGTTACTGTGGTAATTTCACCGCTTATCTCGCTCATGCAAGACCAAGTAACGCAACTGCAAGCATTAGGTGTTAAAGCCGCTTACATTAATAATAGCCTGGCTCGCGAAGAGCAACAATTAGTGTACCAACAATTGCACCAAGGGCTAATAAAATTACTGTATGTTGCCCCTGAAAAAGTGCTTCAGCATGAATTTACCGAGCGACTCAGCCATTTAAATATTAGCTTATTTGCAATTGACGAAGCACATTGTGTATCGCATTGGGGGCATGACTTTAGACCTCATTACTTTAGATTAAATGAGCTTAAGCAGCGCTTTTCCCATGTACCTATGATGGCACTGACCGCCACGGCCGATAAAGCGACCCGCTTTGATATAGTTGAGCAATTAAAATTACAACAGCCCTATATACATACCGGCAGCTTCGACAGACCGAATATTCGTTACACCATCGAAGAAAAGTTCAAGCCCATGGCGCAACTACTGCGCTATTTAAAAGAGCAAAAAAATCAAAGTGGCATTATTTACTGCACTAGCCGTAAGCGTGTTGATGACATTGCCGAAAAACTCGCTGATGCAGGTTTAAATGCCGCCGCGTACCATGCCGGCATGAGCAACGAGCAGCGCCAATTTGTGCAAACCGGATTTGCCCGCGATGATATTCAAATAGTCGTTGCGACCGTTGCCTTTGGTATGGGCATAAATAAACCAAATGTGCGTTTTGTTCTGCATTACGATATTCCAAAAAGTATTGAAGCCTACTATCAAGAAACCGGCCGCGCTGGGCGTGATGGCTTAGCCGCAGAAGCCATTATGTATTTTGATCCCGCCGATATAGGCCGCGTTAGGCGCTTTTTTGAAGACATAGACGATGAACAACGCCGCCGCGTAGAAGAACAACGCTTTAATGCCATGGCCAGCTTTGCCGAGGCGCAAACATGCCGCCGGCAAATACTATTAAACTACTTTAGCGAGTATAAACGCGAGCAATGTGGCAACTGTGATATTTGCATTAACCCACCAAAAAGCTTTGATGGCACATTAGTAGCGCAACAAGCACTTTCGTGTGTGTATCGAGCTGGGCAGCGTTTTGGCTTAGGCTATATTGTAGAATTATTACGCGGGGCTAATACCAGCCGCATACGCGACAACAACCACCACGAACTCAGCACCTATGGCATAGGCAAAGACAAAAGCAGTGAATTTTGGCTCAGTATATTACGCCAACTTATACACCAAGGCTTGTTAAGCCAAGATATTACCCAAGGTGCCTCACTGCGCTTAACCGAAGCAGCACGCGCTGTACTTAAAAGTGAATACGCTCTACAGCTTGCCGAGCCGCGCTTACAAGCTAAGCACGTATACCAAGATAAACTGGCGCAGTTTAACTACGACAAAAAACTATTTGCCCGCTTACGGGCTCTGCGTAAAGAACTCGCTGATGCCGACGATGTACCGCCGTACGTTGTATTTAACGATAAAACCTTAGCCGAAATGGCGCAATTAATGCCCACCAACGACAGCGAATTTTTAAAGGTGTCGGGCGTTGGCTTTACCAAACTCAATAAATATGGCGGCGAATTTTTAACGGCCATTCGTAATTACCTTGCTAGCAATTAAGTAAACTATGACCCAAATTGAATACAATCACGCCCATAAATGCATTGTTATAAGCCCGGTAGAAGCCCCACACGATGAAGACTTTGAGCTGTGGAGCACACTGTTTTTACACGCAGATGAAATAACAATTATTGACTACGCAGGGGGTGCTGACCGTCATCAATTGCGCTTTAGCTATCAACAGCAAACCTTTAATTTAAATTTTGAACACTACAGCGAAAGTATTTGGATTAATGGCGAAGGCCTAGAAGCCGAGCACTTATTAGCAGCCCTTGCTTTTTACTTAAGCTAAAACGCCTTGCATATGCACTAATTAACAAAGGTGCATAACAGTAACAATTAATTAGTTTCAAAATCCATACCTTTTACTTACATTGTAATAACAATGATGTAAGCTGATATTACGACTCATATTTGCAGTAGTGTTGAAGAGGTTGAATGGTGAATAGAAAATGGATTGCACACTGTTGTATAAGCTTAGCCCTTGTAAGCTTTAGTGCGCCTAAGGCCTTTGCACAACAGCCACCCAATAAAACTAACACCTGCTCCGCTGTGCAAACTCACTCAGACAAAAGCAATAATTTACGCCGTGAGGTTGAAGACAAAACCACACTGATTAATAGTCGCAGCGACGCCCAAATAACCTCAATTACCCTTAAACAACTTAACGTTTTTAATACCGAGCTGGAGGAGGAAAATAACGCGCTTTTTCGTTTTGCCAACCGCGCGCATATTCAAACCGAGCCAGACGTTATTAGTAATATTTTATTATTTAAACAAGGCGATAATTACAATGCCAGAAAGCTCGCTGAGTCAGAGCGTTTATTACGCCAACAAAACTATTTATATGATGCGCAAATAAGCGCGGTTGAAAACTGCGACGGCAACGTAGATGTAACGGTGGTAACTCGCGATTTATGGACTTTACTACCCGAAATAAGCTTTAGTCGCAGCGGTGGCGAAAATAAATCGAGTATTGGCTTTCGCGAGTCCAATTTACTGGGTTGGGGCAAGCGCTTGTCGTTTTCACGCACTACCGACAGCGATCGTAATGGTTATTTATTTGTTTATGACGATCCTAATATATTATCTAGCCGGTATCGCGGGCGCTTAGAGTATGCCGACAACAGTGACGGAAAACGCCACTTATTAGAGCTAACCTATCCGTTTTACGCCATAGATACACCTTATAGCTATGGTATTAAAAGCTTTTCTGAACAGCGAGAAGAGTCGTTGTATCGCCGTGGCGATGAATACAGTGAGTTTGATCAAACAACCGATTTTTTTAGCGCTTTTTTAGGCCACTCTAAAGCATTATCTGATAGCTGGACACAGCGCTTAACGTTTGGCTATGTAAACCTAGAAGATAGCTTTGCAGAAATAGAAACAACCTTTGCTCCCTTGGCCAAAAACAGACAACTAAGTTACCCCTATGTGAGTGGTCATTGGTTTGAAGACAGTTATATAAAAGTGCGTAATTTTGACAGTATTTCGCGCACCGAAGACTTAAATTTAGGGTGGAATATTAAAGCCCTATTAGGCTACTCAGATGAATCACTTAGCAATGATGACAGCAGAGCCGTGTATTCGTTAAAAGCTAAAAAAGCACACTTTACTACCGACAGAACGCTGTGGCGTTTTAGTGCTCAAGTGGATGGTTATTGGAATAAAGAGCAAAAACAACTAGAAAACTTTTTAGCCACCAGCGAAGTGCAGTACTACTTAAATACCAGCGAAAACCAATCTTGGTTTGTTAAAGCCCGTGCCCAGTATGCTAAAAACCTAACCGCCGATAAGCAGCTAACACTTGGCGGCGAAACGGGCCTTCGTGGCTATCCTATGGATTACCAGCATGGCGACCGAAGCTTTTTAGTCAGCTTAGAAAAACGCTATTACTGGGAGTACGATTTACTGCAGCTATTTAAAGTCGGTGCAGCGGGCTTTGTTGATGTTGGCCGCGCTTGGTTTAACGATGAAGACAACGGCGAGAACGATCATGTTTTAAAAAATGTTGGGGTGGGTTTGCGTTTAGCACCTAGCAGAGCAAACTCTGGCACCATGATCCACCTTGATATTGCCGCCCCGCTTGATAGCTACGACGATGTTGATTCGGTGCAGTGGCTCGTAAGTGTTAAAAACACCTTTTAAATAGCGAGCAATAAACGAAAGCGTTACACTAGCGCTTTAAATTTTCCTAAAAAAAGTACGGGATCACACTTTGGAATTGTTTGCACTTTTAGAGCTAATGGGTACGCAATATAAATTGATTGTTACCCTTATCGCCATTTTACTTTTTCCTCTTTTATTAAAAGTCACTAAAAAGTTGCTCGAAAAAGCCATAAAAGGAAAAGTAGATGTTCATCGTAAATTTAGAGCGGAGCTGTTATTAAAAATAATACTCGCGTTTGTAGTACTGTGCTTAGTGCTTATATTTTGGGGTATAGAGCTGCGCGGGCTATTAGTTTTGGGCTCATCATTATTTGCTATGCTCGGGGTCGCTTTATTTGCCGCTTGGTCGCTGCTTAGTAACCTTACCGCTTTTTTACTCATGTTTATTCAAAATGGTTTTCATGTGGGAAATTGGGTGCGTATTGTTGATGGCGCAAACCATATAGAAGGGCGCATTGTCGAATTAGGTTTAATGAACGTGCTACTTGAGCATGTGGATGGGCACCGAGTTGTTTACCCTAATAACCTGTTTGTGACACGCCCGGTTATGGTATTAAATAAAGAACCTAAGCCTACAAAGGCACCGGTAATAAAACGGATTATTGGCCCTAAAAAGACATAGTTTTAAAAGTCATATCCGCAAAAAAGCCGCAGTAAGGCAAACCTCACTGCGGCTTTTTACTAGCTAACATAATGCTAATTATTTAGCTCAGCTGTTTTAAGCTCTTCATCTAAATCATTTATTTCGTCAATAAAATGCTCTAATTGCTGCTCTACTAAGCTGTTATCATTTGCAAAGTAAGCAAGGTGGAATACCGCATCCCCTTCGTTTACTAGTGGCATAGTTTGCTGGCCTATCACAATACCGCCCTTAGGCGCTAAAAGCTCAAGCTCGGCATCACCTAATGGGCTACTTATGTACGCCAGCACTTGGCCTTTTTCTACGTGTTCACCTAGCGATACTTGCGCACGCACAATGCCATCTACCTCAGCGCGTATCCAACTTGTAGACCCTGCAATAATAGGATCGGGCAGTTTTTTAGGACGCTTGCCGCGGATCATTTTTAAATGCCGCATCACATAATCCACACCCTGCACACCTGCTGCAATGGCAATAGGGTCAAAGCGTAGGGCTTCACCGGCTTCGTAAGTAATAACCGGTATACCTAAATTAGCGGCTTCACTACGTAATGAGCCATTACGAAGGGATGCATTTATGACCGCTGGTGTGCCGAATGCTTTGGCCATATCAGCGGTTGCTTCATCATCTAAGTTAGCGCGTATTTGCGGTAAGTTAGTACGGTGAATAGCCCCCGTATGTAAATCAATAATGTGGGTACAATGTACCGCCACCTGATTAAAAAACATATGTGCCATACGCCCAGCAAGCGATCCGCGCTCAGAGCCCGGAAAGCTGCGGTTCATATCACGTCTATCGGGTAAATAACGTGATTTATGAATAAAGCCAAACACATTAACAATTGGCACAGCAATTATGGTTCCGCGCAGTTGGCTTGCATCTATTTTAGAGAGCAGCTGGCGTACAACTTCTACACCATTTAGCTCATCCCCATGAATAGCGGCACACACCATCAGCACTGGGCCTTCCATTACACCATTAACCACTTCAATAGGAATATTGAGCGGTGAATGGGTGTAAAGTTTAGCAGCCTCTAAGGCAAGGGTTTTACGCTCGCCCACGCCAACACTTTCACCTAATAAGGTAAAAGGACGATTAATTTTAACCTTTGCCACGGGTTGCGGTTCCTTTAATAGCAGCATTTTTTTCGATGAAATCAATCACCATACCGGCAATATCTTTACCTGTTGCCACTTCAATCCCTTCAAGGCCTGGAGAAGAGTTTACTTCCATTACCAACGGCCCACGAGATGAGCGAAGTAAATCAACGCCCGCTACATTTAACCCCATGGCTTTTGCTGCAGCAACGGCGGTTTTACGCTCTTCTGGGGTAATGCGTACTAATGTAGCGCTACCACCACGGTGAAGGTTTGAGCGGAACTCGCCTTCTTGCGCTTGGCGCTTCATGGCCGCTATTACTTTATCACCTAATACAAAACAACGAATATCGGCTCCGCCGGCTTCTTTAATGTATTCTTGAACCATAATATTGGCTTTTAAACCCATAAACGCTTCAATAACACTTTCAGCCGCTTTACGTGTTTCAGCAAGTACAACACCAATGCCTTGTGTGCCCTCAAGTAATTTAATAACCACCGGAGCACCGCCTACCATTTCTAGTAAGTCTTTAACGTCATCTGGTTTGCTGGCAAAACCGGTTACCGGCATGCCTACCCCTTTACGTGATAACAGCTGAAGTGAGCGTAATTTATCGCGCGAACGAGAAATAGCCACCGATTCGTTAACAGGATAAACCCCCATCATTTCGAACTGACGTAAAACAGAGCAACCATAAAACGTCACCGATGCACCAATGCGTGGAACAATGGCGTCAAAATCTTTTAAATTTTCACCACGGTAGTGAATTTCTGGCTGTTCTGAGTTTATATTCATATAGCAACGAAGCGCATCAATCACCTTTACCTCGTGACCGCGTGCCTCTGCCGCTTCAATTAAGCGACGCGTTGAATACAAATTTCTGTTGCGAGATAAAATACCAATTTTCATAGTTAAAACCTTAACTATCTAATAAATGAGATAAAGCCGGATCAACGACTATACGATTTTCCATGGCTGTACGCCCTAGTAACATTCTAAACTTCATGGTTGCTCTACTCGTTAAAGTAACTTCTATTGGCCAGCTGTGCTGCCCTGCATGCAATGTTGTTTCTATAAAGTAGCGTAACTCTTTTTGCCCACTTGAGCTGGTTACCGCCTTAATTTTTTTAACCTTTGCAGTGCACGCAACCTGAGTGTGTTCGTCATCTTGCAATGGTTGGACTATAAATTTTACCCACTTTTCTTCGCCTTCTTCGTACTCTTCAATGTTAATTGCATGAATACATGAAGTGCGGGCGCCAGTATCAACTTTTGCTTTTATCTTTTCGATGCCAAGCTCGGGTAAACTTAACCACTCACGCCAACCAACAGTTAACTTTGCTGTCATAAATGTGCCCTTAATAAAAAAGTGACTTATACGCTACGGCGCAAAAAACACCAGCGAAATAAATTTATCTAGTCGATGAGTAAATTAAATTGATCTTTTATAGGAACTAATCACACAATGCGCGCCTTGCTGTTTAGTGCCTTATTTAGCAATTAAAGCCTGCATATAGGTTTTACCTTAACGCTAACTTATTAAAAGTTAAGGTAAGTTTGTAAAGCACTATGCAGATACACTATAGTTAACTATATTAAAAATACACTATTATATGAGTTTAAAATATGATTAATGGTTTACTGCATGCACTGGTGCTTGATGAAAAAGGCGGCGCGTACGCCATAGAAAACACCCGCGATTTAAATAACTGGCACCCTAGCCAAGGTAAACTGTGGATACATATGGACTACAGCCAAAGCGAGGCAGTAACGTGGCTTAAAAGCCAGGCTCACCTTACCGACTTTGAGCTTGATTCGCTTATTGCTGATGAAACTCGCCCTCGCTTAACACCTAGTACTAATGGCCATATGCTGTTTTTGCGTGGTGTAAATTTAAACCCAGCGCAAAGCCCTGAGGACATGGTGTCAATTCGTTTATTTATTAGCGAATCTGTGGTTATCACAACGCGCAAACGTCGCTTACTTTCGATTCAAGATATATTAGCAGAGCTTAATGTTGGCCACGGCCCATGCTCAATATCAGAGTTGGTCGGCTCTATTACGCAAAAACTGACATCACGCATGCAAAGTGTCATTGATACGCTTGATGAAACCCTGGATGAATTTGAAGAAGAAATAGACGAGCCAAGTAAAAAGTTTGATAACCAAGGTTTATCTCAACTACGCCGTCAAACTATTGCCTTAAAACGTTACTTAAAACCGCAAAAAGAAGCGTTGAGTTTAATGGTAAATAACCATTACCCTTGGCTTTTAGATGAAGATAAAGCAAAGCTAAACGAAACCACTAACTTACTTATTCGTTATTTAGAAGAGCTAGATAGCGCCATAGAGCGTGCGCAAATTATTCAGCAAACCATTACTAACCAGGTGTCTGAGCAATTAAATCAACGCATGTATGTAATGTCAGTTGTGGCTGCGCTTTTTTTACCACTGGGCTTTTTAACGGGCCTTTTAGGGGTAAATGTAGGTGGCATACCTGGCACCGAAAATCCTTATGCATTTAGTGCATTTGTGATTTTTTTAATTGTGCTTACTGGCGGTATTGGCGTGTACTTTAAAAATAAAAAATGGTTATAAAATAAAGTTTTTTTATTATGGCCACTCAATTGAGTGGCCATAATAAGTCACTAATTAATTAGTTTCGCGCGTATAACTCACATTGGTCATCGTCACTTTTGACTCTGTAATGCCTAAATCCTCAAAACAGTTTTTAAACGAGTTAGAGTTTCCGGCCTCACCACATTTATCTAATGTGTATGGGTCTTGCGATTGCAGGTAGTTACCAAACTTAAAGTATGACTGCGAATCATCCTCTACTGGTATACCGAACGAGTTACCGAATGCCGTAACCTCTACATCGCCGTAGTTATTAACTACCCGCAAGTTAAATGTCTCACCGCTGGTCATTGTACCCAAAGCAAATTTTTCTTCATTACCGCTGATATTACGTAAACGTACGTACACGTCAAAAATTCCGTTGTTCGCTACGCTATCATTAAAGCCCGATTCATCAGTATCCGACACATACACTTTAGATATAGTGCCGGTATCGCTAGCATGGTGCTGCGATATAATTGTTTTTCCGCCATCAGACATCTCAACTTTTACCGTAGCTTCGAACACTTCATAGGTTTGAGTCATCGCAACGCGTAAACTTTCTTTAACTTTATACTCATGACGCCAGCCATTACCATTAGGCGTAATATGTTGTGCTTCTAACGGCACAAACACTAAGGTGCTATCGTCAACGAGAGGATTTGGGTTATCACCTTCTAAATCAAAAATGCTACCACTGGTTATGCTGCTAGGAATTGTTGAACCATTTGAGTTATCGCTGCCGCCATCTGAGCCACCATCATTACTGCCGCTGCCCTCAACCAAGGCAAAATTATCAAACCTTACATCGCTGGTGTTGTTGTAATGTTTAGCAAAAACCTGAAGTGTATTGGTGTTTGCTGAGGTAAATGTTTTTGTTACTTTAGTCCACGAAGAAACATTAAAGGTTTGGTTTTTAAATAAACCATTTAAATCGTTTACACCAATTTGCCCTTTACCCAGCACATAAGCACTTAGGGTGTATTCAGTGTTAGGCTGTATATCTACCACTTGATAAACCCGTGCTGGACTGCCCTGAATTTTTAACGATTTTGAGCCACTGTAAGCATCTGAAGAAATAGCGGCTGGGTCGGTTTCGTTCCAATTACTAAAGCCACTTTCAAAGCCTGCATTATTAATTGTTGCAGCATGAGATAGCGCTGAACTTGTCGCAATTGCGCTGTAAAAAAACAGTTTTTTATGGTTAATCATTATCTTTATTCCTTTAAACCTGAATATAAAAATAACCTAACTACCTAGTTTTGTGTCAGTCACTAAAACTTAGATCACCCTGTGTAAACAGGTTTCTATTTTTGTGTATGAATAGATTTGGCAAGAACACTCGGGTTACAAAAATCAATCTAAAACCCTTAAATTGGCCTTACCAATATTAATGCCATATGGCGAGCTAAAGGCTATATTTTTTGTTACCAATATGTCAACTGAGGATGTAATAGCAAATAAGTATTAGTTTTATTAAATATTGCATTTATAACTTGTAAATAGTTATAACTATTCAACAGGTTATATATTAGGGACAGGTTAGCAATAAATAAAAATATTTTTTCAATTTAATGAATAAGTAGTACGTCGAAATAAGCCCTATTACCAATAGGAATATGAACAAGCTTAACTTTTAATGAATAAATTAAGGAGAATTAAGTTTTTATATGAAAGATAATAATTGGTTATAACAAAAATAAAATTGGTAACACGAAAAGTATTAAATTTTTGCCGTTAAATAAGGCAAAATAAAGGGGGGTATTAATGCGCCATTACACTAAAAATGAATTAATATCTGAAAATAGGCTGCGGTTTAAAGAGTCATGTTTACTCTGTGCACAAAAAAAGCGAGCATATATAAATGCTCGCCTTTATCAACTAGCTAACGCCTTACTCTTGAAAGTAAGTGCCCCAACCGTCGTATTCAACGTCACACTCAACAGCTAGCGCTGCAAGTTTATCAACGTCTTCCATTATAACTTCAACGTCTAGCTCAGCTTCGACTACAATATCAAAGCTCCAAATTTTGCTGCCATCTTCTAGCTCAAGCTCTGCCGGTTCTTCAACATCGTAGCCTAATTTAAAGGCAGCCAGTGCCGCTTGCTCTAATTTGCTAAAATCTTCGCATACAAAATGATGCTCAACTTCATAAAGTATTTCAGGATCAGAGCCATCTTCAAGTAGTGAACTTACGATGTCTTCACTTATTTCACGCCAGTTTTCCATTATTTATCTCTCGCTTGAGCATCTAATTCAGTTATTTTAGCAGCCATAATACTATTCACTTGGGTGGCCTGTTCACGGGCACTCACTTTTTTATCAAGTGATATAGGCGCTAACATTTCAATGTAAATTGTACCATTATCCCAGCGGTTTAGCTTAATAGTTTTATCAGTTGTGCTCATACATACCGGCACTATGGGTACATCTGCGCTTAAAGCGGTGTGAAATGCGCCGGTTTTAAATGGCAGTAAACCTCGGCCATAGCTTCTTGTGCCTTCGGGAAATACCCAAATAGATAGGCCTTTTTGTTTAATTTTTTCAGCGGCTTTTGAAATTGTACCTGCCGCTTTTGAGCGATTAGCTCTATCAATCAATATGTTGCCCGACAACCAGTAAAGTTGTCCAAAAAATGGGATCCACTTTAAGCTTTTTTTGCCTAAGCTAACGCAGTTTTCAGGCACCATAGCCGATACAGTAAATAAATCGTAATTGTTTTGATGGTTTGATAGATAAACCGCAGGGCCAGTATTGAGCGCATCAGGGTGGCGTTTAAGGACAAGTTTAACCCCTAACATTTTAGCCATTGAGCCAAACCAGCCGGCTATCACATGCACATTATTAGGGTGAAACGGTCTCACAATCGACAATAACAACCCAAACACGCAGCTGAAAAATATAAACAGCACCATAATTAAAATACGTATAACAGCTAACAAACTTCTCTCCAAAATGTGTGTGCAATGCGCTATAAGCCACGCATATTTCACTATTATAACGTGATTTTATGACGATCACGAGACAATAGCGAACAGCTGTAAGCTGAAAAATACAGGATAAACAAAAACGGCCTGCAAAAGCAGGCCGTTAGAGGTGTATATTTCGGGTTTATTCTTCGACTAATGTGTCATCATTTTGCTCATCTGCCGGCGTAAACTCCACCACTGCTTCATCAACACGCTGTAAGCCTCGCGGTAACTTATTACCTCTACGCCCGCGCTCACCATGATAATGCTCCAAATCGCTCGGTTTAAGCGTTAGCTTTCGTTTACCAGCATGAAGGGTAACGCTACTGCCTTGTGGTACCACCGCCAGCACTTTGACAAACTCTTCACGTGCTTGCACTTTAGCCCCTGGTATAGAGATAATTTTATTGCCTTTACCTTTACCCAGTTTTGGTAAGTCGCGCAGTGGGAACAACAGCATGCGTCCTTCGTTCGAAATGGCCATGCAGTAATCGGTTGCTACATCGTTTACTCTGATTGGTGAAAGTAAAATTCCGCCCTTAGGCACGCTCACCAAGGCTTTACCGTTTTTATTTTTACTTACTAAGTCTTTAAAGTCAGTAATAAAGCCATAACCCGCGTCAGAGGCCATAAGCAGCACTTGATTATCTTCACCCATTACCACGTGCTCAAAATTAGCCCCAGTGGTGAGGTTAAAGCGCCCTGTCATTGGCTCGCCTTGGCTACGTGCCGAAGGCAAGCTGTGCGCATCGGTTGCAAATGCACGCCCTGCTGAGTCTAAAAATACCGCAGGCTGATTACTCTTACCCTTAGCGGAGGCTTTGTATTCATCGCCAGCACGGTAATTAAGTCCTTCTACGTCAATGTCATGGCCTTTACCAACACGTGCCCAGCCTTTATCAGAAAGCACGACTGTTACCGACTCTGAAGGAATTAAATCTTTTTCACTCAGTGCTTTAGCTTCTACGCGCTCAATAACAGGTGAGCGGCGATCGTCGCCATACATGTCGGCCGCTTCTTGAATTTCTTTTTTAAGAAGCGTTGACATACGACGGTCTGAGCCAAGCGTTAGCTCTAACTTGTCACGTTCTTTGGCCAACTCATCTTGCTCGCCACGTATTTTAAATTCTTCTAGTTTTGCTAAATGACGAAGTTTTAACTCTAAAATGGCTTCGGCTTGAGTATCGGTTAAATCAAAGCGCTCCATCAACACAGGTTTTGGTTTATCTTCTGTGCGAATAATTTCAATCACTTCATCAATATTTAAAAAGGCAGCAAGTAAACCTTCTAAAATATGCAATCGTGCCAGTACTTTATCTAAACGGTGCTGTAAGCGCCTACGTACTGTTTCGCGTCTAAACGTTAGCCACTCAGATAAAATACTACGTAGGTCTTTTACTTGCGGACGGCCATCAAGGCCTAGCATGTTTAAGTTTACACGGTAGTTTTTTTCAAGGTCGGTGGTGGCAAATAAGTGCGCCATTAACGGCTCAGCTTTAATGCGGTTTGAACGCGGTACAATCACAATACGGGTTGGATTTTCGTGATCAGACTCATCTCGTAAATCAGCGACCATTGGCAGCTTTTTAGCATTCATTTGCGCTGCTATTTGCTCAAGCACCTTAGCCCCTGAACACTGATGCGGTAGCGCAGTAATAACAATATCGCCATGCTCTTCAGTATACACCGCGCGCATTTTAATTGAGCCTCGGCCGGTTTTGTATATTTTATGAATATCGGCTTTTGGGGTAATTATTTCAGCGTCGGTTGGATAATCAGGTGCGTGTACAAGCTCAAGTAACTCATCAAGCTCGGTTTTAGGCTTATCAAGTAATAAACAACAGGCACTGGCTACTTCACGCACATTGTGTGGTGGAATATCGGTTGCCATACCTACTGCAATACCCGTTACGCCATTTAACAAAATATGCGGTAAGCGCGCCGGTAACACTAATGGCTCGTCCATGGTGCCGTCAAAGTTTGGCGTCCAATCAACGGTGCCTTGTCCTAGCTCTTTAAGTAATACCTCAGAGAACTTTGATAAGCGTGCTTCGGTATAACGCATTGCCGCAAATGATTTAGGATCATCTGCTGCCCCCCAGTTACCTTGCCCATCAACTAATGGGTAACGGTAAGAAAACGGCTGCGCCATTAATACCATAGCCTCATAACAGGCACTGTCGCCATGTGGGTGGTATTTACCTAATACATCACCTACCGTACGAGCCGATTTTTTATATTTAGCAGCGGCCGATAAACCCAGCTCGCTCATAGCATAAATAATACGACGTTGAACCGGTTTTAAACCATCACCAACATGCGGTAATGCACGGTCCATAATTACGTACATAGAGTAATTTAAGTAGGCGTCTTCGGTAAAACGCCCCATTGTTTGTTGTTCAATTCCTTGCATTAGCAAGGTATCTGTATCACTCATTAAAGCTTACCTAGTTTTTCTTATAGCTTACGCGGTAGATCACGTTTGCGTAATCGTCGCTTATTAGCAGACTGCCGTCATTTAATTGTGCAAATGCAACTGGGCGTCCAAAGGTTGTTTCGTTATGCATAAAGCCGGTAATAAATGGCGTGTATTTAGTAATACGCCCTTGCTCTACATTGGCTACAGCCACTTTATAACCTGACTTTTTAGTACGATTCCACGAGCCATGTTCAGCAACAAATAGCTGCTCTTTGTAAGAGCCCGGGAACTGTTTACCGGTATAAAAATGAATACCAAGGGGCGCAACGTGAGCACCTAGCGCAAGCGCTGGCGGGCTGTAGTCGCTAATGTTTTTACCTTTACCAAACTCAGGATCTGCAATGGCACCGGCGTGAACGTAAGGAAAACCAAAGTGCTCGTTTTCTTTACTTACGCGGTTAATTTCATCAGGTGGAATATCATCACCCATCATGTCACGGCCATTATCACTAAACCATAATGCTTGCGTGCTTGGATGAAAGTCAAACCCCACTGAGTTACGTACCCCTTGGGCTATTGTTTTAATTTGTTTGGTTTCTACATCAAGTGCAAAAATACGCCCGTAACGCTCATCTTCGGCGCATATATTACACGGAACACCAACCGGAATAATAAGCTCTCCGGTGGGTGCAAAGCGTAAAAACTTCCACCCGTGGTGACGATCCGATGGCAACGCGTTGTAAACCACGTCAAATTTAGGGTCTTTTAACTGCGTGTCTACGTTTTTAAAGCGAATAATACGGTGTACTTCACCTACGTATAAGTCGCCATCTTTAATTGCTAAACCAGAGGGCATGTTTAGCCCCTCAGCAATCACCATTTTTTTATCTGCTACGCCATCACTGTTATGATCGATTAACGCATACACATTTCCTGCTTTGCGCGAACCTGCGTAAACAATGCCTTTTTTTGATACTGCTATTTGGCGTGCATTTTCAACATCATCAGCAAATAAGCTTACCTCAAACCCAGGTGCTACGGTGAGTTTGTCTAGTATGTCTTTTGCCATCGCTGGGGCTGTTGTTAAGCCAAGCAATAATAAACTTCCTAGTATTTTATTCATTTGCCTCTCCAAGTGTTAAACACAAGCTTATTATACCTGTGCTTTATTACCGTGATCTTCTAGCCACTGGCGTCTGTCTGACGAGCGCTTTTTAGCAAGTAGCATATCCATCATTTCTAATGTTTGCTCTTCTTCATCTAGCGTGAGTTGCACTAAGCGGCGAGTATTTGGGTCCATTGTCGTTTCGCGCAGCTGCAGCGGGTTCATTTCGCCCAGCCCTTTAAATCGTTGCACGTTTACTTTACCGCGTTTTTTCTCTGCTTCTATACGGGCCAAAATACCTGTTTTTTCATCTTCATCGAGGGCGTAATACACCTCTTTACCAATGTCGATTCTAAACAGTGGTGGCATAGCCACGTACACATGTCCTGTTTTAACCAATTGCGGAAAATGACGCACAAACAAAGCACACAATAAGGTGGCAATGTGTAGTCCATCCGAGTCAGCATCGGCTAATATACAAATTTTATTATAACGCAGGCCGGTTAAATCAGTTGAGTCTGGGTCAATACCCAGCGCCACCGAAATATCATGCACCTCTTGCGAGGCTAATATTTGCCCTGATTCAACTTCCCACGTATTCAAAATTTTACCGCGCAGTGGCATTATTGCCTGAAACTCACGATCGCGTGCCTGCTTAGCCGAGCCACCTGCTGAGTCACCCTCTACCAAAAATAGCTCGGTACGGTCGTTATCGGCGGCACTACAGTCGGTTAGTTTACCGGGTAACGCAGGGCCTGAGGTAACGCGTTTACGCACTACTTTTTTCGCCGCTCGCAATCGGCGCTGTGCATTTGAAATACACAGTTCTGCAAGCAATTCTGCAGTGTCTGTGTGCTCGTTTAACCATAAGCTAAATGAGTCTTTAACCACACCCGATACAAACGCTGCACATGAGCGAGAAGAAAGCTTTTCTTTGGTTTGGCCGGCAAATTGTGGGTCTTGCATTTTTACCGATAACACATAGCTACAGCGCTCCCAAATATCATCTGGGGTAAGCTTTACGCCACGCGGTAATAAGTTTCTAAATTCACAAAATTCGCGCATTGCTTCAAGTAAGCCTTGGCGCAAACCATTTACGTGTGTACCACCTTGTGCGGTAGGAATAAGGTTTACATAGCTCTCAGCAATCGACTCGCCGCCTTCTGGTTGCCATACAACAGCCCAATCAGCCCCTTCAATCGAGCTTGAAAACTCGCCTACAAATGGGTCTTTTGGCAGTACTTCAAAGCCTTTAACAGCTTCAATTAAGTAATCCTTTAAACCTGTTTCGTAAAACCATTCTTGAGTTTCTTTAGTTTGCTTATTAACAAACTTAATGCGCAAGCCTGGGCATAAAACCGCTTTAGCTTTTAATAGGTGGTTTAATTTAGTAATTGAAAAGTTAGCTGAGTCAAAGTAACTCGCATCGGGCCAAAATCGAACGGTTGTACCGGTGTTGCGCTTACCAACAGTGCCAATGACATTTAAGTCTTCAACTTTATCACCGTTCTCAAAGGCCATTCTAAATTGTTGAGCGTCGCGCCTTACCGTTACTTCAACACGGTGCGATAACGCATTTACAACCGAAATACCTACCCCGTGTAAACCGCCCGAAAACTGATAGTTTTTGTTAGAGAATTTACCACCTGCATGCAGCTTGGTAAAAATCAGCTCCACCCCAGGAATACCTTCCTCAGGGTGAATATCTATAGGCATACCACGGCCATCGTCTATAACTTCAAGAGAGTTATCTTCGTGTAAGATCACATCAATTTTAGTGGCATGGCCCGCCATGGCTTCATCGACACTGTTATCGATAACCTCTTGGCCTAAATGATTTGGACGTACCGTGTCGGTATACATACCAGGGCGGCGTTTTACCGGCTCTAATCCATTGAGAACCTCAATGGCTTCGGCGTTATAATTTTGCTGACTCATAATTTTTATCTTTATATGCGCTTAGGCTAATTTGTTTTAGGTAATTTAAGAAACTCTACAATACTATCTAAGGTGCGTTCAAAACCAACAAAGCTGTGATCGCCACCAAACTCAACTAACTGTTTGCATTGTGAAAAATAATTTACTGCGTGTTGATAATTTAACACTTCATCTCCCGTTTGCTGCAACAAATAGAGCAGTTCGGGGGATGTTAATTTAGGCACATACAATGCTTTTAAAGCATCCATGTGGCTGGTATTTAACTCATAATGATAATCTTGATACGGATTATAATTGTGGCCAATAAGCGGCGCTAATAAGTTAAACGGTGCTACTGCTGGGTTTATTAATGCTGCTCGCAGGTTATAACGCTGCGACAAGTAGGTGGCATAAAACCCACCTAGTGAGCTCCCAAGTAACGCGGTATCTGGCGTTAATAAATGCTCAAGCTGTAAAATAGCTTGTAAGGGCTCGTGATTTAAACGCGGTACGCAATAGTCAACGTCATAGTTTGCCATAAGCTCGCCAAAGCGCACAGCTTTATATGATTTTTCAGAACTATTAAAGCCATGAATATAAATTACGCGTTTAACCATACAACATCCGTTTTAACTGTTAAAGCATTGTCCTGTGTAGTTAAATGCAACATTCGATAAGCGGGGCCGTGGTTTTCTTGGTGCCATTGCGGGCAATTTTTTGTAAATTGCACCGAACTGGCGGGCGTTGCATAAATACTCAGCTCTCTAAAAGTTTGCGTATAGTGATTATGCACATGACCGTGCAGCAACGCCGCTACATTAGCACTATTAACTAACACGTTTAATAATTGCGGGCCGTTTTCAAGCATGTGTTTATCAAGGTAGCCATTAATAGCAAGCGGGTTGTGATGACAAAACACTACATGCTGCGATTGCGAACTTGCTAAACAATCCGCGATTTCATTTAAGTGCTCACTAGACACCCACCCTGCAGGTGTAGGGCCTTTTGAGTTTATAAGTAACAGCTCAAATCCTTGTGCGATAATGCGTTTAGCTGACACTATTTGCCCACCACTGATGCGATTAAGCATGGCAATCTCATCATGATTGCCTGGTACCCAAAATACTGGGCAGGTCAAATCAGCGTTATTAATAAGCTCGGCAAATAATAAATAAGACTCAAAACTATGATCTTGTGTTAAATCACCACCAAATATAACCGCATCTAATGACTGCGTGGCCATGTGCGCTAATGCTTGTGCAAAATGTGCGGCGGTGTTTACGTTAAAGTACTCTGCGTTAGGTTCGGCAAATAAATGGCTATCGGTTATATGCGCAACACGCAGCGATAAGCGGTTAAAGTGATAATGCTCATCAAACCAAGCCATTGTTTATATCCCAGTTTAGTACTGCTCGGCCATGCTCTACACAGGCTACTAACCAGTCATATAAAAATGCATTAAGTTGATACTTTTCATCTTTTTGGTGCATTTTAGGATTTGGATAACCATAAGATGGCTTTATCCGTTGATGATAATCGTGGTGAATAATTTCAGCCACTTTTGCATCTTGGTAAAGCCTGACTGTTAAATACAAAGGAGAAACGCCTTTAACCATCCCTGTTAGCTGTTTGATAGAAATATCCAGTGTGTACTTAGCACTATCGTCAATGATAATGGCAAATTCACTATGACCTAATTTAACTTTACGCACACTATTAGCGCTGCGCTCTTTAGGTAATAGTTTTGAAAGACGTACGTAATTATGCTCGCAAAGCGTCATGTACTTTGGGAGGCTCTGAATATATCGTTGGGTTGCTAAAAGTGCTGTCAAAGTACCGCCGTATTAAAAAGTTAAAATTATGTCCACTTACTGCTTATTTTTTCACGATTTAACGCCAACCACTGTAAACAGATTACTGTTGCCGCATTATCTATTTCACCGTTATTGAGGCGCGAAAGCGCATCATCAAGGCTTAAAATATGAGTTTTAATGTCTTCACCTTCGCTTTCAAGGCCATATACACCACTTTGTACTTGGCTTAAATCTGCCCGTGCTAGGTATAAATGTAAGCGCTCAGTGGTACCACCCGGACTTGAAAGGTAAGAGAGCATAAATTCAAGAGCAGTAAGCTCAAGTCCAGCCTCTTCATAGGCTTCTTTTTTTACCACCCCTTCGTAATCGGTACTGCCATCGGTCATACCGGCAATACATTCTAGCAGCCAGGGCGAGTGTTTGCTGTTAATAGCGCCAATACGTATTTGCTCTATTAAAAGTACACTTTGCGTAGTTACATCATAAGGTAGAACAGCAATGGCATCGCCCCGCTCTAGTATTTCGCGCTTTATAAGTTGCGATGTACCACCATTAAACAGGCTATGCTCAAACTCATACATATCCACCTTAAAAAAGCCATTATACAGACTTTTAACTGCTTTTAAGCTCACATCTTTATGTGTAAATTGAACCAAGCTTTTATCTGCCATATTATACATCCCGCTTATTTAAACGATTAAAGTTTGTTAATATATTCTGTTACATTTGAACATACAGTTTTACTAATTTCTTTTTTAGTTATTAAGCAAAACACGTTACCATGCTTTTAGTACAAAATTTGTCTAAGGACTGAACCTAACATGAAAAAGAACATCCTTGCAGCGCTCGTTAGTTTGTCGTGCGCATTAGGCACAACCACAGCAAGTGCTGAAGATTTAATGCAAGTTTTTGAAATTGCTACTGCTAACGATCCCACTGTTTTAAAAGCAAAAGCCCAAGCAGATGCGCAATCTTACGAAAGCGATTTAGCAATGAGCGCATTACTGCCGCAAATTGGCGTAAGCATGGGCTATGAAAAAAGCGATTCTACCTCTTTTCAAAGCGTCGGTGATTTAGCTGACCAAGTTAAAATAAACAGCGATACCGACCAATTCACGCGTGGTGTTAGTTTAAGCCAAACCTTATTCGACTTAGGCGCATGGAATACACTTGATATTGCCGAAAAACAAGCGCTGCAAGCCAATGCGCAATACGATAACGCAAAACAAAACTTAATTGTGCGCGTTGCTGAAGGCTATTTTAACGTATTAAGCGCCATTGATAACCTTGAATTTGTGCAAGCCGAAAAGCGTGCCATTGAACGCCAGTTAGAGCAAACAAAACAGCGCTACGCAGTTGGCCTTACAGCGATTACAGATGTTCACGAAGCGCAAGCACAATACGATAACTCGGTAGCACAAGAAATTATTGCCAGTAATGCCGTTGAAACCGCACGCGAGCAACTGCGTGAAATAACCGGTAAGTACCACGCAAAACTTGATTTTTTAAACACCGAAACATTTTCAACAGTAAAACCGGTTAAAAAATCGACTGACTTTGTAAAAGTAGCTGAGAACAATAATATCAGCTTACAAGTGGCTAAAGTCACGGTTGATATTGCTAAGGATCAGATCACGCTTGCTAAAGCTGGCCACTACCCAAAGCTAACACTTGATGCCAGCTACGGTGATTCTTTAGCTGACCAAAATATAAATGGTTTAAGCTTTAACGACCAACCACGCGCCGACTCAACATCGGTTGCCGTTAATTTAAGTGTTCCTCTGTACACAGGCGGCGCAACCGTAGCTGCAACTAAACAAGCCCGTGCGTTTTATGTTTCAGCCAGCCAAGATTACGAAACAAATTACCGCGCCGTAACGCGTACCGTTATTACCTCATACAACCAGGTTGTATCAGACATCGCGACTTACAAAGCTCTAGAGCAAGCTGTGGTATCAGCGCAAAGTGCGCTTAAAGCAACAGAAGCTGGTTTTGAAGTAGGCACGCGTACTATTGTTGATGTGCTTGTAAGCACGCAAAACCTGTATGATGCAAAACGTAACCTAGCTGATGTACGCTACCGTTACGTGTTATCTACGCTTCGCTTAAAGCAAGCTGCAGGTACACTAACAAGTGCCGATTTACTGGGTATTAACCAAGGCTTAAAAAAAGCCTAACAAGTTAAAAAGTAACGTTTAAAGCCAGCCATTGCTGGCTTTTTGTATTTTATAACACTAAGCGTTAAACTAGCGTTTTTATTTTAGAGAGTATTTTGTGGTCACCTCATCTCCTTTTAAAGCCTCGTTTTTAGGCCCTCGTTATTGGCTAACGTGGATTGGCGTTTTCTTTTTGTATTTGATTTCGTGGTTGCCACAAAAAATTCAGCTTAGCTTAGGTAAGTTATTGGGGCGCTTAGTACATAAATTTATGAAACGTCGTCGCCATATTGCCGAGGTTAATATAAAGCTGTGTTTTCCTGATATGAGCGAAGCCGAGCAACAACAGCTTGTGCTAAAAAACATGGAAAATACCGGTATTGCCATGGTTGAAACTGGCATGGCCTGGTGGTGGCCGCAGTGGCGCGTTAAAAAAGCGTATGGCTCTATTAAAGGATTGGAGCACTTTGAGCGCGTGCAGGCTCAAGGTAAAGGCGTATTGCTATTGGTGCCGCATATTTTGCATTTAGAAATGGCGAGTCGTGTTATGGGCACCAAATGCCAAGGGCTGGGGTTTTACCGCCCACATAACAATGCACTCATGGAATACTTTACAACTAATGGCCGCCTTCGTTCTAACGAGTATTTAATTGGACGAAAGGACGTAAAAGGCTTGTTAAAGTCACTAAAAAATAAAAAGGTGTGTTATTACCTACCCGACCAAGACTACGGCCGTAACCGCTGTGAATTTGTGCCTTTTTACGCAGTGCCAGATACAGCCACAACCACAGGTACATTACTTTTTGCAGCAAGTAAACACTGCGAAACCATGAGCCTAATTAGTCGTCGTGATGAGCACGGTAAATACCATTTAGAAATAGTACCTGAGCTTGAAAATTTCCCAAGCGGCGATGATAAAGCAGATGTAACACGTGTAAATCAGCGCGTTGAGCAATCAATTAACGCTGCACCTGAGCAATACATGTGGCTGCACCGCCGTTTTAAAACACGCCCAGATAAAAATACCCCTTCTTTTTATAAAAAGTAGTGGTATAAATAATGATAATAAATGAGCATGAGTTATGTGGTTTTGGGTTAAGCATTTAATACTAGCAGTTGCATTAATCTTACTAGCTACCTATGTGTTAGTCGGAGCGGGACCATTGTTTGACATAAAAGAGACTAAAAACGCAGCCGCCGAGGGACTTTCACGCTTTTATTCGTCTATCCGTAACCAAGTTAAATCCGATAGGGAGCGCGATAAGTTTGTATTACAACTTAAAAAGCCCGAGCAAACACTTGATCGTGTTTTAGCAGAGCGCGGCAGAGCCGTTGACCCGATGCCTGCTAGCTGGACAGGAACAAGTGCACCAAGACGCTTTGAAAACGGCTCAACGTTAAAAGACGTACTTAACCAATACGCTAAAAGCGAAGGTATTCAATTATATTGGTATTTGAGTAAAGACTACGTTGTAAAAGATCATTTTAGGGTTGATAGCAGTTTTACCTCAGCGCTTTATCAAGTTGGCCGCGCAATTAATGATGACTTTGAATACGAAGTGTATACCTACCTTTGCCACAAACAGCGCGCAGCGGTGATCACTGAATTACCTTCTGAATTTGTGCGCAGCAATTGTTTAAAGCTTAATACTTAGCAGCGTAAATAAACCAAACCATACATAATAAAAACCCAAGCCTGTGCTTAGGTTTTTAGTGTTTATGCTTCTAGTTCAAATATTGCATTCCAGCATGCCGTTACACTTTCTATATCGGTTTGATACTCCTTACGCGACACCAAGCGACCTTGCTGATTTAGGTTTAATACGTGGTAACGTGAGCGATAATCAATATACGCCTGGATTAACTGCTGCTTTTGGGTTTTAGTGATACAACCAATCGCGGCAGCATCTGTGAGTATTCTTACATTATCGGAAAACACCGTTAGCTGGCTAAACTGATTTGCGTTTTTGAGCACTAGGTATTGAGTTATAAATTCAATGTCGGTCATGGCGCCCACATCTTGTTTTAAATCAAATTGCTCAGAGTTTCCCTTAGCTAAGTGCGTGCGCATTTTTTCGCGCATTTTAAGCACATCCTGCTTAAGTGTATCTATATCGCGTTGGGCACATAATATCTCTTTACGAATTTGTGCAAAACGCGCTCTTAGCTCATCTTGGCCTAATATAACGCGGGCGCGCACAAGCGCTTGGTGCTCCCAAGTCCAAGCTTGGGTTTGCTGATAATGATTAAAGCTCTCTAAGTTAATAGCCAATAAACCAGAGGCGCCTTCAGGGCGCAGGCGTGTATCAAGCTCATACAATATGCCCGAGGCGGTACGGGTATTAAATAAATGCATTAAGCGCTGTGCAAGTTTTAAATAAAACTGTCGTGAGGTAATCGATTTATCGCCATTGGTACTGCTATTACCGTCGTGATTATGCACAAACACAAGGTCTAAGTCGGAGTCATAGCCTACTTCAAAGCCGCCTGTTTTACCGTACGCAATAACGGCAAAGCCTTTGTGCTCATCATCTGTGTTTGGTGGCATGCCAAAGCGCTTAACCGTGTTATACCACGCTATATTAACGGCTTGGTCTACCACAGCTTCGGCAAGAGCCGTTAAGTGATCGCTTACTTTCATAACATCAATCACACCAGTTGCATCGGCAGCCGCAATACGTAATTGATGTGTTTGCTTAAATTGCCTAAGCGCTTCCATTTGTAGCTCTAGGTCGTCGTGTTCTATACGCAAAAAATATTGTCGTATTTCATCTTTATAGGCGCTCAACGGCGTAGGTTTGTAAAGCGCAGCAGGGTCTATTAGCTCATCAAGCAAAATAGGATAACGGGAAATATGCTCCCCTATCCATTTACTATGGCAACATAATAAAACAAGCTGCTTTAGCGCACCTTGGTTTTCGTACAGTAATTCAAGGTAAGCAGTACGCGATACAATTTTATTTAAAATTTGGCATACCAAGGTAAATGTTTCACCACTGGCATTAAAGTCACTGAGCTGTTTGAGCAATAAAGGCATTAGTTTGTCGAGAATATCTCGCCCACGATTACCTATATTTACCTTACTCAAACGTTGTTTAAAATCATGAAGTGGTACTTGCCATTGCTCTTTTATATCGTTTAAAAAGCTAACATCACCATGATCCCAAGTACTTATAAACGCACCTTCGCAGGTATCAAGGGGAACAGTTTCCTCCCCTATCACCAATAAAAATTCATCGTGAATTTTGGCCATGACCTGCTCAATCTCGCTCATGGTATGGTCAAAGCTTTCAGACTCGAGTAAGTAATTTAAGCGCTCTTGATTAAGCTCATCATCGGGCAGGGTTTGTGTTTGTTGATCGTCAAACATTTGCAAATATTGCTCTACTTTACGTAAGTGTAGGTAATTGCGCTTTAGCTCATTCGCTTCTTGCTCATCCATCGCTTGGTTTAACGTTAACTGCTCTAAGGCGTACAGTAGTGATTGGGTTTGTAAGTTAGCTTCTCGCCCACCACGCACCATTTGTAAAGCTTGTACAATAAATTCAACCTCGCGAATGCCACCAGCACCTAGTTTTATATTGTTGGTCAGGCGTTTTCGGCGAACCTCTTGGGCTATCATAAGCTTCATTTTTCTCAGCGATTCGATCACCGAAAAATCAATATATCGACGATAAACAAAGGGCTTTAAAAGCTGTATAAATTCATCCCAATATTGATTGGGTGTGCCAATTAACCGCCCTTTTAACATGGCGTAACGTTCCCAATCGCGCCCTTGCTCTTGGTAGTAATCTTCTATGGCGTGAAAGCTCATCACTAAAGGCCCACTTTCACCAAATGGACGCAAGCGCATATCAACCCTAAATACTTGGCCATCACCGGTTACTTGATTAAGTGCATTAATCAGTTTTTGTGCTACTTTGGTGTAAAACACTTGGGCTTCAATACGTTTACGCCCACCTTGGGTCGGTACATTGCGCGGGTAAGCAAAAATCAAATCTATATCTGATGAATAATTAAGCTCGTGGCCGCCCAATTTACCCATGCCTAAAACCATTAAAGGCAAAGAGTTACCTTGCTCATCTAAAGGCTCCCCTGCTGTTTTTGCCGTTTGCGCATGGGCCCATCTATTTGCGCTATTAATAAGCATATCAGCTAATAGGCTTATGTATTTAATGCTGTCACTGATTGGGTTATCGCAACACAAATCGAGGTACGCTACTTTTAGCCAGTATTTTTCTCGGTACTGTCTTAAAATTTTGTTGCACTGGTTTTCATCTACCTGCTGCAAGTCAAGGCCGTCGAATGGCGCGGGAACATCTCGGCTAAATTGCTCATCGGGGTTTATTAACCAGTCTTTTAGTTGAGGTTGCGACTCTAAACTGCGAAAAGCAAAGTCGCTCAAAGCACATAATTTTACAACTTCTTCTTGTATAGGTTGCTGCGGATACAGCTGTGCAAAGCGTGTTGAGCCAAGTTTTTGTAATTGAATAGGAAGTTGCATTTTGTTACTCATCAATCCTCTCTTTTATATATGCGCTAACCATACTAGAATAACTAAAACCAAGAAAGGTTATCTCTACTTAGGATCAGCATGTCATATTTATCATTATCTAACACTAGTTTAGTTGCGATTGCCATTAGTTTTGCGGTTATATGCATTACTATTTTTAGTCTTAGAATTGTTGCTCAAATAAAAGCAAAACAGGCACTTAAAGACGAACTAGCGCAGCATGATAATTTTGCAATGGGGATTAGTTTCGCCTCAGAAATTACCGTGGTTATTGCCACTATGGCGTTTTTATTTGATGAAATAAGTATGAGTACGGCACAACATAATCCATTAAAAGTGGTTATTTTAATTGTTCTATTATTTACATTTATAAAAGTCGGGCATTTAATTCATAGAAAATGGATATTACATAGATTTAATGAAGAAGCTGCTATATTAAAGCAAAATGTATGCGCTGCATTGGTTGATTCTGGTATGTTATTAGCCAACTGTATTATTGCACTTGGCTTGTATACCTGGACTCATGCACAAGGGTTTAGTAACTTACTTATTGCTTTTGTTAGCTTTTTTACGCTACAAGGGATGTTTGCGCTAGATAGCAAAATCCGTGAATACCGCTTCGCTAAAGCAAACCAAGGTGCGTCACTGCAAAGTAACTTTAACCTAGAAAACACCTCTATCGGCATTAGATATGCAGGAAAATCAATAGGTTTAGCCCTAGCCGTGTATGCTGGATTATCTAGTGCGGCCTTTCAAAATGGAAAAATGGTCGAAAATATATTTACACTGGTAATGCATTGCGGTGTAATGTGGGTGTTATTATATTGTTTAAGTTTTGTAATAAAAGCAATTTCATTACCCAATATTGATGCCGCTTTAGAGGTCGACCATCAGGACAATATAGGCATAGCATGCATTGAGTTTGCTGTTTTTTGTGCTATAGGCTATTTACTTATTAGCATGTTTTCACTTTAACGCCACGCTATTAAATAAGTCGCCAAGCGCCCCGTATTTAGTTAACTGGCATAACACATTTGCATAAAGCAACGGGGCCCTATGTCATTTGAAGTAACTAACTATTTGTTAATTGATATAGATAACGAATTTAGTCGTACATTTGCCGAGTATTATTTTAAGCACGCGGCACCCAATACACCCAGCACCTTAATAGTTGCAGGCAGTAACACCCGTAAGCTGGTAAAAATGATGTTTGACGAACTCATTAAAGACTATTGCTATTGCGACCTAGAAAACGAAATTAGCGTATCTGAACTAGCCACTTACCTGCACGAGCACCACGATATTCAGGGCGTGCTATTTAATAATACCGACTATCTACTTGCCGACGACAAACAACGCTTTATATATAACTCCCTGCATGAAAAACGCTACGTAGTTAGCTTTGACGACAACGGCTATACATTTAATCGTATTACTGACGAAGGCTTTAAAAATCACTTATCGTGCGATACCGATATTGCCGAAACACCTAAAGATTTAATCGCACTTGCCAAGTCACTTAAACAAAAATAAATAATTGCGTACAACGCCCTGCTTACTTACCATAGCGCTATACACCTTTACGCTATAAAATAAGTGACCCCCATGCGAGTACCTCATATTTATCAGGCATCGAGTATTGCCTTAAACACCCCGGTTTCTTTAAACGACGATGCAGCGGGCCATATTGGCCGCGTATTGCGCATGAAAGTAGGCGAACATGTGTCTATTTTTAATGGCGAAGGCGGTGAATACTTCAGTGAAATTATTGAGGTAACTAAAAAATCAGTTGTTGTTATGCCACAACGTTTTGATGAGCATGATGTCGAATCGCCGCTTAAAATTCATTTAGGGCAATGCGTATCGCGTGGCGACAAAATGGACTTTACCATCCAAAAATCTGTTGAGCTTGGCATTAGCGAAATCACCCCTATTTTTAGTCAGCGCTGTGGCGTTAAACTCAGTGGCGACCGGTTAGAAAAAAAACACCAACAATGGCAAAAAATTGCAATTTCAGCCGCCGAACAATCGGGGCGTAACTTTGTGCCAGTTGTTCACACACCGGTTGATTTAAAGCTGTGGCTTGAACAACAAACAGACGCCATTAAGCTCACTTTGCACCCTCGTGCCGAGCACAGCATTAAAACAATAACCGTTCCAAGCGCCGGTGTACGCTTTTTAGTAGGCCCTGAAGGCGGCTTTACCGATGAAGAAATGCTGCAAACTAAAGATCAGCACTTTGTTGATATTCGCTTAGGGCCGCGCGTTTTACGAACAGAAACGGCCGCTTTAACGGTCTTAAGTGCATTACAATTACAATTTGGCGATTTAGCTAATTGAAATAGCTCAATGGCACCCTCATATTAAAACTATTAACACTCTAGTAGTCATTATAATTAGATTAAGGCACAGCGCATGGCGATAAAGTTAGGTATTATTTCTGATCCTATTAGTGGATTTAACATCAAAAAAGACACCGGTTTTGCAATGATGATGCAAGCGCAAAAACGTGGCTACGAAATTTACTACATGGAGATGGGTGACTTATCGCTTCGCCAAGGTAAATCGTATGCAACCGCAGCAAAAGCGCAGGTATTTAATAACACCGAAAAGTGGTACGAACTTGAAGAAAAAACCACAATCGCGCTTGCCGACCTAGACGTTATTTTAATGCGAAAAGATCCACCGTTCGATACGGAGTACATCTACGCAACTTATATCTTAGAGCGTGCAGAGCAAGAAGGTACGTTAATTATTAATAAACCACAAAGCCTGCGCGATGCTAACGAAAAGCTATTTACAGCGTGGTTTAGCGAGCATACGCCAGATACGCTAGTAACGCGCAGCCAAGCTCAAATACGCGCGTTTTTAGCTGAGCATAAAGACATTATTTTAAAACCACTCGATGGCATGGGCGGCGCATCTATTTTTCGTATTAAAGAAGATGATGCAAACATTGGCGTTATTTGTGAAACCTTAACTGAGCATGGTAGTTGCTTTGCCATGGTGCAAAATTACATTCCAGAGATCAAACAAGGTGATAAACGCGTATTGGTTGTTGATGGTGAAGTTATTCCGTATTGTTTAGCACGTATTCCACAAAATGGTGAAACCCGCGGTAACTTAGCTGCGGGCGGCCGTGGTGAAGCCCGCCCCCTTAGCGAGTCAGACCTTAAAATAGCTCAAGCAGTTGCCCCTACGCTTAAAGAAAAAGGGTTAGTGTTTGTAGGGTTAGATATTATTGGCGACAAGCTCACCGAAATTAACGTAACAGCACCAACCTGCGTACGTGAAATTGAAGCCGCTTACGATATATCTATTACCGGTATTTTGTTTGACGCAATTGAGCGTAAGCTCGCTAAATAAACACCATTTAAAAGTCCATTAATTTAAGTATTTCATACAATTAATGGACTTTTTATACGCTACGTATATATCTATGCCATACTCAAAGTTCAATAAGTATTCATAAACTAAAAGGGTGAAATCTATGCAATCATTAGAAAATCATTTTTTAATCGCTATGCCGTCGATGCAAGACCCTTTTTTTAAACGTGCCGTTACCTATATTTGTGAGCACAATGAAGATGGGGCTATGGGATTGGTGATCAACCAGCCTATTGATGTGACCGTTGGTGAGCTTTTAGATAAAATAGAAATAGACAACGACAAAACCCAACAAGCCGCGCAAGTCTCTGTGTTTGCAGGTGGTCCGGTTAAAACCGACCGAGGTTTTGTACTTCATTCACCTCAGCCAGGCTACTCTGCAAGCCAAAAGCTTAGCAGTGATATAATGATCACCACATCAAAAGACGTACTTGCCAACCTGACCACCGCCCACGCACCTGAGCAATTTATTATTACGCTTGGTTATTCGGGCTGGGAGCAAGGACAACTTGAGAAAGAGCTTTTAGATAACAGTTGGTTGATCATTAAAGCCGATCCGAAGATCATTTTTGATACGCCGGTAGAAAAACGCTGGGAAAAAGCAGTTTCAATGCTAGGCTTTGATGTTAGCCAACTTTGCAGCGAAGCTGGACACGCTTAAAGAACGATAATGACGAAAAAAAACCTTAAGCCGCAAGGCCAGCGCACCGTAATGGGCTTTGACTTTGGCACCAAAAGCATTGGTATTGCCATAGGACAAGAGCTCACAGGCAGTGCGTCTAGCTTAAAAGCGGTAAAAGCCCAAGATGGTATTCCTAATTGGGATCATATTGCGGTTCAAGTTAAAGAGTGGCAACCCGACTTAATGGTCGTCGGGTTACCCCTTAATATGGATGGTACTTCGCAAGAGGTAACCTTTAAGGCTAAAAAGTTTGCTAATCGCTTGCACAACCATTACGGCATACCGGTGCAAACACAAGATGAGCGACTCACAACCGCCGATGCAAAAGCGCGTTTATTTGAGCACGGTGGCTATAAAAATTTAGGGAAAGGAAATGTCGATAATATGTCGGCAGTGATTATTTTAGAGAGTTTTTTTGAAGCCAGTTATGGTGAATAAGTAATGCCGACTCCTTTAATTACGTAGTCTATTTTAAAGGTAGAAAAACACCGCAGTGGTATAAAACGTTATAAGTAATATTATCCATAAAAAAAGCGCCCAGCGGCGCTTTTTTTATGGATAAAATGCAGTGTTAATTGCTGTTTTTATCATCTAGTCCATCAATAGTTACACCTTGTAAAAATCCTGCACCTTGTTGCTCATTATTGCGCAGCTTAATCATTAAGCGTAAATCGTTTGGCGAATCAGCATGATGTAGTGCATCGGCGTAATTAATACGCTGCTGTTTGTATAGCTCAAATAAGGCTTGGTCAAAGGTTTGCATACCCATTTCTTTAGACTTAGACATGGCCTCTTTTATGCCACCAATATCCCCATTTTTAATTAGCTCTGCCACCATGGGTGAGTTTAATAATATTTCAATCGCGGCTACACGCCCTTCCCCATCAGAAGTGGGAATAAGTTGCTGGGCAACAATGGCGCGTAAATTTAGCGCTAAGTCGTACTTAAGCTTGTCGTGTTTTTCTTTAGGCACTAAGTGCATAATACGGTCAATGGCTTGGTTGGCATTATTAGCATGCAATGTAGCCACACATAAGTGACCCGTTTCGGCAAAGCTCAGTGCGTATTCCATGGTTTCTTGCGAGCGTATTTCACCAATTAAAATAACATCGGGAGCTTGGCGTAAAGAGCTTTTAAGTGCCGACTCAAAGCTGTCGGTATCAAGCCCTACTTCGCGCTGAGTAATAATACTTTTACGGTGCTCGTGCACAAACTCAATCGGATCTTCAATGGTGAGTATATGGCCGCGCTGGTTGCGGTTTCTGTAGCCGATTAAGGCAGCCAGTGAAGTTGATTTACCCGTGCCAGTACCACCAACAAACAGCACTAACCCGCGCTTTGACATAATCACATCGGTAAGTGTAGAGGGCAGCCCTAAATCACTTATATCAGGTATTTGCGTTACAATGCGGCGAATAACCATACCCGCTCTATCGCGCTGCCAAAAAGCCGATATACGAAAACGCCCTTCGTCTGTGGCTATCGCAAAGTTACACTCTTTAGTAGTATGAAATTCGTTTTTTTGTTTAACGCTCATCGCTGACTCTACAAGCGCAAGCGATTGCTCATCACTTAACTTATCGTCGCTAAGAGCGATAAGCTCACCATTAATTTTTGCACTGACTGGTAATTGGCTAGAGACAAATAAATCCGAGCCTTTTTTATCAATCATTATGTGTAAAAAGTGATTTAAAGATAAATTCATAATATGTCCTTAGCCACCAAACTGGGTTTTATCTTGGGCTTTTTCTTTTGCGGCTGCGGTTGTCACAATGCCGTGATTAACTAAATTATTTAAACATTGATCCATGGTTTGCATGCCGTGTGATGCACCCGTTTGAATAGACGAATACATTTGTGCAATTTTATCTTCACGAATTAAGTTACGAATCGCCGGTACACCAATCATAATTTCGTGCGCGGCCACGCGTCCACCGCCAATTTTTTTAAGTAGTGTTTGCGAAATAACGGCACGCAGTGACTCAGAAAGCATTGAACGCACCATATCTTTTTCTTCACCTGGGAATACATCAATAATACGGTCAATCGTTTTTGGTGCCGAGGTGGTATGTAGCGTACCAAACACTAAGTGGCCGGTTTCTGCGGCGGTCATCGCAAGGCGAATGGTTTCTAAGTCACGTAGCTCACCAACGAGTATTACATCCGGGTCTTCACGCAGCGCGCTGCGCAGTGCATTAGAGAAGCTGTGCGTATCTCGGTGTACTTCACGTTGGTTAATAAGACTGAGTTTATTATCGTGTACAAATTCGATAGGATCTTCAATGGTGAGGATATGGTGATGTTTTGTTTGATTTATATAATCGACCATAGCCGCAAGCGTTGTTGATTTACCCGAACCAGTTGGGCCGGTAACCAATACTAAACCACGCGGGTTATCTGATATTGTTTTAAAAATATCTGGCGCACCTAAATCCTCAAGCGTCAGTACATCGCTAGGGATGGTACGAAACACCGCTGCAGGGCCGCGGTTTGAGTTAAATGCGTTAACACGAAATCGTGCAAGGTTAGGCACTTCAAACGAAAAATCCACTTCTAGATTTTGTTCGTAGTCCTTGCGCTGATTATCGTTCATAATGTCGTAAACAAGGCTGTTTACGTCTTTGTCTGCAAGTGCAGGTATATTAATGCGGCGAACATCACCATCTACGCGTATCATAGGTGAAACACCTGACGATAAGTGTAAATCAGATGCTTTGTGTTGCACACTAAACGCTAATAATTCGGTAATATCCATTTATGACTCCACAACTAACTGATAAATATATGGTTACAATAGCAGAACGACTCACATCCGCCTACGCTAGAATTGCCAGCGCGGCTAAAAATGCTAAACGTAGTAGCGACGCTATTACGCTGCTAGCTGTATCAAAAACAAAACCAAGCGACGATATTATTGCTGCCTACGAGCATGGCCAGCGCCAATTTGGTGAGTCTTATGTTCAAGAGGCTGTAGATAAAATAGCTCAACTACACACATTTAGCGACATCATTTGGCATTTCATTGGCCCTATTCAATCAAATAAAAGCGCCCTTGTTGCTGCACATTTTGATTGGGTACAAAGCGTAGATAGAATAAAAATAGCTAAGCGTTTAAACAGTCAACGTCCAGAAAACCTAGCGCCTTTAAATGTGCTTATTCAAGTAAATATAAGCGCCGAGGAGGCAAAGTCGGGCTGCAGCGTAGAGCAAATCCCCGAACTAGCTGAGTTTATTGACCAATGTGAGCAACTCACTTTGCGTGGTTTAATGGCTATTCCGGCTAAAAGCGACGATCCGAGTGAGCAAAGTCAATCTTTTGAGCAATTACAAACTTGCTTTGATAAACTAAAGGCCCAATATCCTCATATAGATACGTTGTCGATGGGGATGAGCAATGATGTTGAAGCCGCCGTTAGCGCAGGTTCAACCATGGTGAGGATCGGCACAGATATTTTTGGAACTCGAACTTAAAAGGTGATAACAGACATATGTCAGATAAAACAATCGCATTTATAGGCACAGGTAACATGAGCTACGCCATTATTGGTGGCATGGTAAAAAACGGTTTTAATGCAAACAACATCATTGCTACAAACCGCAACCAAGAAAAGCTTGCCAAGGTAGCAGACGATTTCAAGGTGAAAACCACCAGCGACAATAACGAAGCCTTACGCGATGCTGATGTCATTGTATTGTCTGTTAAACCACAAATGATGGGCGATTTATGTAAATCGTTTCAAGAATCGGGTATCGACTTTAGTGATAAACTGTTTATTTCGGTAGCGGCTGGCTTAACCGTTAAGCGTTTACGCGAAATGCTTGGCCAAAACGTTAAAATGGTACGTTGTATGCCAAACACGCCATCGCTACTAGGGCGTGGTGTATCGGGTTTATTTGGCGCAGATGAAACAGCCGAAGAGCACGACTTTGTACAACAAGTGTTTGAGTGCACAGGTATTGTTGTGTGGGTAGAGCAAGAGTCGCAAATTAACGATGTCATTGCTGTGACAGGCTCATCGCCCGCTTACTTTTTCTTATTTATGGAAGCCATTGAAGAAAAAGCGAAAGCACTTGGCTTTAACGATGAAGATGCGCGCCGCTTAGTACAGCAAACTGCGCTGGGTGCAGCCGAAATGGCATTGAGCCAACCAGAGATAAGCATTTCGCAATTACGCGCTAATGTAACTTCTAAAGGCGGCACCACCCATGCTGCGGTTGAGCATTTAAAAGGCGAAGGCCTAGTGCAAACAGTTAGCGATGCAATGGATGCGTGTATTGCGCGTGCAATGCAAATGGAAAAAGAACTTTAAAATTACTTTTTATTGAAGGTTACACTATGAATGCCATGCAATTTTTGATCAGTACCCTGTTTGATTTGTTTTTAATGGTGGTACTACTGCGTTTTTGGCTACAGTGGGCAAAAGCCGACTTTTACAACCCAATGAGCCAATTTGTGGTTAAAGCAACGTCGTTTGCAGTTAACCCGTTACGTAAAATTATACCCGGGTTAGGTGGGCTTGATTTAGCCTCTCTATTGCTGGCATTTATTGTAGCCGTTGCCAAAATTAGTACTTTAATGCTGGTGATATACGGCGCATGGGCTGCGCAACCTGTGTTTATACAAGCACTTATTACCGTACTTAAAGAAGGCTTAAACCTTGTATTTTGGGTATTGATTATTCGCGCTATTTTAAGCTGGGTAAGTCAAGGTTATAACCCAATAGAAGCGGTTTTCCATCAGCTTACTGAGCCAATGCTCAAGCCACTTCGTAAAATTATTCCACCAATGGGTGGCTTAGATTTATCGGTGCTTGTACTAATTATTGGTATTCAGTTTTTACAAATGCTGCTAATGGACTTTTTAGCCTAAATTTTTTGTTATAAGCAAAAGAGGCCCTTTGGCCTCTTTTTTATATAGGACATCATAATGAACCGTTTAATTAAGTTTTGCTTTATTAGTTTTTTAGCCTTTGCTTTTAATGCCCACAGTGAAGACATGCAAGGCGCACAGTACAAAGAGCTGGGCCCTTGGCAAGTGCATTACATTGCTTTTCCATCTACCTTTATTCAGCCGCAAATAGCTAAAACATATGGCCTTGAGCGTAGTGGTTATAAAGGCATTGTTAATATTTCAGTACTGAAAAACAATAGCGATAAAACCGCGCAAACCGCTCAGCTCAGCGGCACCGCAAAAAACCTACTCGGCAATAAGCAAGCCCTTACTTTTAAAGAAGTAAAAGAAGGTGAATCAATTTATTACCTTGCGCAAGTAGACTACACCAACGAAGAGATTTTACGTTTTGAGATAAACATCCAGCAAGGTAGTCAGTCTCAAAAACTCACGTTTCAGCAAAAATTTTACGTAGATTAAAAACATGACCAAAACATTAGTGCTTGCCACAGGCAACCCTGGCAAAGTTAACGAGCTGGCCAATATGCTTAGCCCGCTTAATATAAATGTGCTTCCGCAAAGCGATTTTAACCTAGGCGAAGTGGCCGAAACCGGCACCACCTTTGTAGAGAACGCGATAATTAAAGCCCGCCATGCTGCTAAAATTACCGGCATGCCAGCCATTGCAGATGACTCAGGCTTAGAGGTAGATGGCTTAAATGGTGCGCCGGGTGTGTACTCAGCTCGTTTTGCCGGTGAAAGCGCCAGCGATCAAGACAACATAGATAAACTACTTAACGAATTAGCCGATAACCCAAATCGTAAAGCCCGCTTTTGGTGTGTGCTTGTATTAATGCGCCACGCCGATGACCCTACCCCACTTATTTGCAGCGCAAGCTGGGAAGGCGAAATTACACAAACCCAAAATGGCGAAGGCGGCTTTGGTTACGACCCAGTATTTTTTGTTAAAGAGCAAAACTGTACCAGCGCCGAGCTCACCAAAGCGCAAAAAAATGCAGTGAGTCATCGCGGCCAAGCACTTAAAAAGTTATTACTAGAGCTACAAAGCAAAGGCGGCCTGTGAACCTTCCACCACTGAGCTTATATGTGCACGTACCTTGGTGCGTGCAAAAATGCCCCTATTGCGATTTTAATAGCCATGGGCAAAAAGGCGACATTCCTGAAGCTGAATATGTTCAGCATTTAATTGACGACTTAAAAGCCGATTTACACTTGGTGCAAGGGCGTAAAATTCACAGTATATTTATTGGCGGCGGTACACCAAGCTTATTAACTGGCGATGCATATACCCGCTTGTTAAACGAAGTCGATAACCTAATTGGCCTAAGCGACAACTGCGAAATAACCCTTGAGGCTAATCCTGGTACCGTAGAAACCGGACGCTTTAAAGAGTACGTTAAAGCGGGTATTAACCGTATTTCTATTGGCGTGCAAAGCATGCAAAACGACAAGTTAAAAGCACTTGGCCGTATTCATGGTGCCGATGAAGCGCACTACGCTGCAGAGCAAGCTAAGCAAGCCGGGTTAAATAGCTTTAACCTTGATTTAATGCATGGCTTACCGGGGCAAAGCCTTGACGATGCACTGAGCGATTTAAAAAAAATAATTGCTTTAAATCCGCCACATATATCTTGGTATCAGCTCACTATTGAACCTAATACACAATTTGCATCCAAGCCGCCAACTTTGCCACAAGATGAAACCCTATGGGATATTCAAGAGCAAGGCCAAGCACTACTTGCTCAAGCCGGTTACATACAATACGAAATATCGGGCTATGCAAAGCCAGGCTTTCAATGCCAACATAACTTGAATTATTGGCGTTTTGGCGATTATCTCGGTATTGGCTGTGGCGCTCATGGTAAGGTGACTGATGCAAAAATCGGCATTATTACCCGTACTGAAAAAATTAAGCATCCGCGCGGTTACATGGATATGCTTAAGCCGTACTTGTATAAAAGCTGGCAAGTAGAGCAAGAAGATTTAGCCTTTGAATTTTTTATGAATCGCTTTCGCTTAGTCGAGCCTTGCCCTATTGATGATTACAGTGCGCTGACTAATCAGCCATTGCAAAGCCAACAAACAGCGTTAGCTAAAGCAATAAATGCAGGTTTGTTAATACAAGAAAGCGGCCATTGGCAAGTTAGCCTCAAAGGGCATCGTTTTTTAAATGACCTGCTAGAATTGTTCGTGTAGTGGTTTTAACCACGCGCGATAAACATAAAATACAAGCAAATAAATATAATACACCCTAATGGGTTTCTAACAACAAAGGGAAAACAATGCGTAAACTTACCTTTATTGCAGCAGCCGTGAGCGTTGCTATTTTAGCCGGCTGCCAGCAGGCACCACAACAAACAACCCCGGCGCCTGCAGTGCAAGCGCAACCTGTGCAAAGCGAAATCGACAAAGCGAATGCGTTTTTTGAAGATACCTTTAACCGCGATGTAATGAGCAGCCCGGTTTATCAAACTTACATGGGTATTAAAAAAGATTACGATAAATGGGATGACGGCAGCGAAGAGCAAAAACTAAAAGACCTTGCGCAAGCAAAAGAAGACTTAGTTACTTTAAATGCTATTAACCGCGACCTGCTTGATGATGCCACTAAAGTAAGTTACGACTTAAAAAAACAAGACCTAGAAAGCTCGATTGCTGATTTTAAATGGCGTTACCATAACTACCCGGTTAACCAAATGTTTGGTACGCACTCTATGATGCCTGCGTTTTTAATAAACCAACATTCAATTAGTAATGTTAAAGAAGCTAAAGATTATATTGCGCGTTTAAACGGTGTACCGACTGTATTTGATCAGCTAATTACTGATTTAGAAACCCGTGCTGATAAAGGCATTATTGCGCCTAAATTTGTGTTCCCACATGTTATAGATTCGAGCAAAAACATCATTCATGGTGCGCCGTTTGAAAAAGGTGAAGACTCAACACTATTAGCCGATTTTAAACGTAAAGTAAGCGCTCTTGAAATTAACCAAAATGAAAAAGATGCCTTAATTAGCGAGGCAACTGATGCATTAAAATCAGCAGTTAAGCCTTCTTACTCTAAGTTAATTAATTACTTAGCACAGTTAGAAAAACGTGCAGATAACCGCGATGGCGCATGGAAACTGCCTGACGGCAAAGCGTTTTACAATAACGCACTTAAGCGCACCACAACAACTGACTTAACCGCTAAAGAAATTCATGCCATTGGCCTTGCTGAAGTAAAACGTATTCATGATGAAATGCGTGAAATTAAAGACAAAGTAGGCTTTAAAGGTGATTTAAAAGCGTTTATGCAGTTTATGAAAACGGATAAACAATTTTATTATGCCAATGACGAGCAAGGTAAACAGCGTTATTTAGATGAAGCCACTGGCCTAATTGATACTATGAAAACTCGTCTAGATGAGTTATTTATTGTTAAGCCAAAGGCTGATCTTAAAGTTAAAGCCGTTGAAGCATTCCGCGAAAAAGCAGCAGGTAAAGCATTTTACCAACAACCTGCGCCAGATGGCTCACGCCCTGGTATTTACTACGCAAACCTTTACGACATGGAAGCAATGCCAACGTACCAAATGGAAGCATTAGCATACCATGAGGGTATTCCGGGTCACCACATGCAAATTGCTATTTCACAAGAGCTTGAAGGTGTACCTAAGTTTCGTAAGTTTGGTGGCTACACCGCTTACATTGAAGGTTGGGGCTTATACTCAGAGTACATTCCTAAAGAAATGGGCCTTTACTCAGACCCATACTCAGACTTTGGCCGCCTTTCTATGGAATTATGGCGTGCGTGTCGCTTAGTCGTTGATACCGGTATTCATGCAATGAAATGGACTCGCCAAGAAGGTATTGATTACTACGTAAATAATACGCCTAACGCCACATCTGACGGTGTTAAAATGGTTGAGCGTCACATTGTAATGCCATCGCAAGCGACAGCTTATAAAGTGGGTATGCTTAAAATTTTAGAGCTGCGTGAAGATGCTAAAAAGCAACTAGGCGATAAGTTTGATATTCGTCAGTTCCACGACGTTATACTTAAAAATGGCCCTGTACCACTTAACGTACTAGAGAACTTTGTAAACGAGTGGGTAGCAAGTAAAAAAGCTTAATACTTGGTTATAAATAGAAAAAGGTCGCTGATGCGGCCTTTTTTGTTTTATAGTAATAAAAACGCTCAGAGGTAGGGTTAAGAATGGATTTAAGCATACAATTACTTAATGCGCGCATTGCTAAGCATCAGCTAGACGAGCTCGATAACGACTTTAAACAGTTAAGCCCGGCTCAGCAAACATTACAGCTAAACCACCTTTACGAAAGTGCTTTGCGGATGAGTATTAAATACGACTTTATGCAAAATGTGGCAACACGTATTTTAACAACCAACACCCCACCAGCACCTTTTATAAACCAATTAACAACAACTGATGCATTAACGTTTTTTACACCTGCATTAAAAGAAAATAACGGCTTTTTAGCACAAGACAGCCAAGGAAATAATGTACTGCACAATGTATTTAAACACGCCAATGCTCAAAAGCTGGCGTTTAACTATGTGCGCTCATTAATGCTATTTGAATCTAACGATAATTTAGTAAAAGCCCTTGCACAAACAAATGCTCGCGGCCTTACCCCTGTTGCCTGTTATATCGCTTATGCTGATAAACCTAGCACACCAATAAAGCATGAATTTTCAGCATTATTAGCGCTTATGGAAATAGAGCAAAAACAAAATCCAACCGCTAAACAGCAACTGGCAAATATATTAAAAGGCGCTGATATAAACGAAACCAGTATTTTACTTAGCGCTGCTTACCTACAGCGCTCAACCGCGCAAATTGCCCACTTAGTTAGAGCAATTTAGTCACTTAAGTAATATTCAACACTGGTGACCACCCTCACCTTTTTGATATGTGGCGTGTTTGAATCGCGATTGCTAATGCTAAATTGCCCTTGGCGAGCGGATTTTATTTTACCCAGCGTTGAGTTCGAATCTTTAGCAAATTTGTTGGCAACTTCACGGGCTTTTTCTGTAGCCTCTTGCACCATGGCTGGTTTTATATCGTTAAGGCCGGTAAATAAATACTCAACTTTGGTTTCGTAACTATTTTGCACAATGGCAATGCCCTGTTTAGCTAATTGACTCACTTTACTCAGCGCATTTTGTACTTTGTCGGGCGCGTTCGAATAAACAATAATATTAGCGCGTACCAAGTAACGAAATTTTTGATTATCGTTAGCGTATTCACGGGCTTGCTTATCAATAATCGACTGGCTACCCGTGCTTATTTCGTCATCATCAAAGCCATGTAGCTTTAAAAATGCAATAACAGCATCGTTTTTTTGCTCAACCCGACTAACCAGTTTTTCTAAGTCGTTGTCTGCATCGCTGTATTGCAGCGGCCAAATTACCGTATCGGCGCTAACTTCACGCTCTGCTAACCCTTTAACCTGCACACTACGTTCCATGCTTTTTACATCTACTGCGGCACTTTTAATAATAAAGCCTAATAAAATTAAGCCTATACTTAGGCAAATTGCGGCTATAACGGTGTAAAAACCGGGTGTTTTATTCACAAAAAACTCCTTGATTGATATCAATAATAAGTATCTATGCGCTCGAAATAACACAGCAAACAGGGTACATTGAGACTATAAATAACGCAAAATATAATCAGCCAAGGATATGCCATGAGCTTAAAGCGCATCAGCCAATTTTTTAATCCGGCCTCGGTAGCCGTTATTGGCGCCTCGAATACCCCCACACGCGCGGGGTTTGTGGTTATGCGCAATTTATTGCAAGGTGGGTTTAAAGGGCCAATTATGCCCGTAACCCCTACCCATAGTGCGGTACACGGCGTGCTTGCCTACCCTGATATTGCCGCGCTGCCCAAAGTGCCCGACTTAGCCGTTATTTGTACTAATAAAAATACCTTACTGAGTATTATCGAGCAGCTAGGTGAGCTTGGCTGTAAAAGTGCAATTGTGATTGCCGATGGGCTCTCATTGAGCCAAAAAACAGCTTTAAAGCGCGCTGCAAATGCCCATCACGTTACTTTGCTTGGGCCTAATTGTTTAGGGCTGCTCATTCCGCATATTGGCCTTAATGCCAGCTTTTCCCACACAGTTGCAGCACCAGGGAAACTGGCATTTATATCGCAATCCGCAGCGGTGTGTTCCACTATTTTAGATTGGGCTAAAAATAAAGAAATTGGCTTTTCGTATTTTGTTTCGGTCGGTGATTGCCTAGATATCGATTTTGATGAGCTGCTCGATTTTTTAGGCCGCGATGCTAAAACCAAAGCGATTTTGCTCTACATAGATAATATTGAAGATATTCGCGGGTTTATATCGGCAGCACGGGCAGCGGCCTTTAGTAAGCCAGTTATTGCCATTAAAACGGGAAAAACCGGAGCAGGTGCACTGGCTGCTGAAATTCATACCGGTGGCAAGCAAAGTTCAGATGCAGTGTACGATGCGCTTTTTCAACGCGCCGGTATGCTGCGTGTTAGTGATCTGCGCGAACTTTTTGCAGCCACGCAAACACTTGCCATCCACCCTAAATTACTAAAAGTTGAGCAGTTAACCATTTTAACCAACGGCGGCGGCCCGGGGGTTATGGCGGTCGATGAGCTTATTTTAAATTCGGGCAAACTTACCCAGCTTAGTGAGCAAACACGATCCGCACTCAATAAAGTTATTCCGCAGTCGGATACTACATCTAACCCTGTCGATATTTTTGGCGACTCTGCTCCGGCGCGTTACAAGCAAGCATTAGAAATTTTACTTCGCGCCGAAGAAGTTAAAAACTTACTTATTATTCATACCCCTTCGGCACTGGCACCAAGTGAAGACTACGCCGATATGATAGTGCAAACCTTACAAAAAATACCAAAGATGGCGCGCCCTTATGTAATGACCAACTTTATGGGTGAAGATGCGGCTTATGCTGCGAGGCGTGTTTGCTCTAACCACACTATTCCAACCTATCGCACGCCTGAGGGTGCGGTTGGCGCATTTATGCATTTAGTTAGCTATCGTCGTAACCAAAAACATTTAACGCAAACACCCGAATCAAATACCGATGATGCAAAAATAAATAAATCAGCGGCCACTACGCTCATTAACGAATTTTTAGAAGAAGAGCAAAGCTACTTACCCACTCATCAAGCAAGCCAAATTCTTAGTCATTATGGTGTTGAGTGTATTCAAACAGAAGTAGCCTACACGCCCACAGAGGCGCGTGAGCAAGCAATTGAACTAGGTTTTCCGGTAGCGTTAAAGTTGATTAGCCCAAGTATTGCCTCAAAATCAGAAGTAGGGGGCGTGGTTCTTAACTTAAACGATGCAAACGAGGTTGAACAAACCGCCTTTGCCATGCTGATACGAATTAAAAACACCTATCCAGATGCTGTTATTGAAGGGTTTTCATTGCAAAAAATGGCGCCGCGCGCCGGCGCTAATGAACTGCGAATCGCCATTAAAACTGAGCCTAATTTTGGCCCTGTTATATTACTTGGTGAAGCGGGTAATGGGTTAGAGTATGCCCTAGCAGCCGTTGCTTTGCCGCCGCTTAATATGAACTTAGCTAAATACCTCATTGCAGCAGCAAACGATAAAGGCGTATTAAAAGATCGCATTTTGCCAGAAAAAGTCGATAAATATCGGTTGTGCGCCCTGCTCACACGTATATCTCAACTTGTTGTCGATCAGCCCGATATAAGTGCCATGGAACTTAATCCTATTTTAGCCAGCAACGGGCAATTTTTAGTGCTTGATGCCACTATTAGTGTTAATCGCTATCAGGCACGCAGCGATCGTAAACGTTTGTGTATTCGCCCTTACCCTATTGATCTTGTAGAAGAAGTAACCCTTAAAAATAATACGCGAGCTACATTAAGGCCTATTCGTCCAGAGGATGAAAAAGCCCACCAAGAGTTTGATCAATCACTCAATAAAGAAGATCGTTACAAACGCTTTTTTGGTGAGCTGCCCCAGTTTAACCACGATCAACTCGCAAAAATGACGCAAATAGATTACGACCGAGAAATGGCCTTTATTGTATGCCAGCGCTTTGAAGGTAAAAGCCGCACCCTAGGTGTAGCACGCGTTATTATGGACCCTGATAATTTACATGCTGAGTTTGCAACCGTGGTTCGCTCTGACTACCAAGGCTTAGGTCTTGGCAGGCTGCTTATGAGCGCTGCAATAAATCATTGTAAGCGCCAAGGCGTAGAAGTAATTGAAGGCATAACACTGCCTGAGAACACCGGCATGATTGAGCTTGCCCGTAAGTTAGGTTTCACAATTAGCCGCGATTTTGAAGAAGGCAGTATTAATATGCTGTTAAAGCTAAACACATGAGCAGTACAGCAAGACAAACGTTAGCGCAGGTATTTGAAGGGACTGGCGATTACCGCAAAGCGGGGCATATACTCGATACCGCGCTGATTGCTTTAATTATGCTTAACGTTATTGCCATTGTGTTGGAATCAGTACCGAGTATAAACAAAGTATATTACCCGCAGTTTTTACTATTAGAGGTTATTTCGGTGGCTATTTTTAGCCTTGAATACCTTGCAAGGCTTTGGGCCTGTGTTGATAAAAGCAAATACGCGGCTATAAAAGGTTCAAACGCAAAACGCCGGCTGCATTATTTTTTATCACCTTTGGCTCTTATCGATTTAATAGCCATTTTACCCAGCTTGCTAATGTTTGTGTTTCCTCTGGATTTGCGTTTTTTACGTGTATTAAGGCTGTTAAGAGTATTTAAACTTACTCGTTATTCACGTGCAATGCAGTTGTTATTACAAGCATTTAAAGACGAAGCGAGCTCGTTACTGGCCGCGTTTTTTATTATGTCGGTACTGCTAATACTTGCCTCCTGCGGTATTTATTTATTGGAGCACGATATTCAGCCAGATAAATTTGGCTCTATTCCTGCGGCTATGTGGTGGGCTATGGCGACCCTCACTACGGTTGGGTATGGTGATGTTGTACCGCTAACGCCACTTGGTAAACTATTTGGTGGCGTAGTCACTTTGGTGAGCATGGGAATGGTGGCAATTCCTACAGGCTTGCTTGCCTCTAGTTTTTCGGAGCAAATACGTAAACGCCGGCAATTTTTTGAAGATGCCGTACATGAGCAAATTCACCAAGGCAGTTTAGATGACTCACAGCGTTTGCACTTAGAGGAGCTGCGCTACAAACTAGGTTTAAGTAAGCTTGAGGCCAATAAAGCAATTAAAACGCAGCTTAATCAACGCAACAGCCATTTATTTTGCCGCCACTGTGGTAAACGCCAATAAGCTTATCTTTACTGGTTAAATATGTTGCCCCAATCTTGTTTGATCAGTGCGGGAACAGCTTCTTTAGGTACTGGCTTACTAAATAAATAGCCCTGAAAATGCTTACACCCTAACTGCTTTAAAAACTGCAGCTGTTGTTTGTTTTCAATGCCCTCAGCCACACACTCTTTACCTAAGCTATGAGCTAAGGTAAGCGTTGATTGAATAATGGCTTCATCATCCGAGTCCACGCCAATATCTTGCACAAAGCTTCTATCTATTTTTAGTACATCGATAGGAAAACGCTTTAAATACGTTAATGACGCATAGCCTGTTCCAAAGTCATCCATGTAGAGCTTACAGCCAAGCTTTTTCAGCATTTCCATACTGTGCAGCGCATGTTTAGAGTCACGCATTAAAATAGACTCGGTAATTTCAAACACTATGGCTTCTGAGGGCACATTAGCGTGGCTCAACGCTTTATGAATGTCGGTTACAAGCTCTTCGTATTCAAAATCAAGTGCTGAGAGGTTTATCGACAAGTACAGCTGAGGTGAAATCTCACGCCATTGTTTAAGGGCTTGCAACGCACGGGCAAAGGTTTGCAGCATAATTTTTGTTATTAACCCTATGCTCTCAGCCGCTAAAGAAAACTCTTGCGTGGGCACTAAAGTGTTTTCTGGCCAGCGTAACAACACTTCAAAACCTTCGGTTTTTTGAGTGTGCGCATTCACTATAGGCTGGTAGTAATTGCAAAACTCTTGCTCTTGATACGCTTTAGTTAGCAAAGACTCTAAATGCAGGGCTTTTTGTACATGCTGATTCATCTCCTGCTTGTAAAACTTATAACTGCTTTCGAGCGACTCTTTTGCATGGTACAAAGCTATACTGGCAGCTTTTAACAGCGCAGCATGATCTGCGGCGTCATCAGGCGCTATTGCTACACCAATACTTAAATTAACGTTTACCACCTGGCCATTAAATTCCATATTTTGGCTTACAGAATCTATTAATTTAGAGCAAATAAGCAATACTTCTTCAATTTGCTGCACATCTTCCACCAGCACCACAAATTCATCGCCACCAAAGCGCGCAACACTTGCAGAAGGACGCAAGGAGCGCTTAATACGCTTAGCCACTTGCTTTATTAGCTCATCAGCCGCTTCACGTCCAAATGAGTCGTTAAAGTATTTAAACCGCTTAATGTTTATGTGCAGCATAGCTACTTTACATTGATGATTTTGCGCTTGCTCAATCGCATGCTCAACCCTGTCGTTAAACAGCATACGGTTAGGCAAACCGGTTAATGAGTCATAGTTGGCTAAAATATGAAGCTCATTTTCAGCCAATTTTTGCGCATGAATGTCGGTTAAAATAATAACGTAGCTGCTTAAACGGTGTTCAGTGTCGGCCACTGCACTTATTTTTACTAACACATGGCGCTGCTCACCACTGGCTAGGGTGACTAAGTCTTCACAGGAAAAATGCTCACCCACATTCAGCTTTTGCATTATCCGTAAGTAGTCAAAACGATTACTTCGCGATATGCCTAAATTAAGGGCACGGCTAGAGCGTGGCTCACTAGGAAAGTTAAAGGCCGTTTGCAACGACTTGTTAGAGGCGCGAACCGTAAAGTTTTTATCAAGAATAAATACCCAATCGCGGGTTTGCTCAAACGCAGCGGTAAATAAACGGGCATGCTCTTCAAACACCATTTCGCGGGTCATATTGGTGTAAGTACCCGCTACTTTTTTAGGAAGTTGCCCGCTCCATTCCACCACTTTGCCAAAGTCTTTATACCAACGCCAATAGCCTTTAGCGTGGCGTAACCGATAAGTGCAATTAAAGTAGCCTTTATCGGTTGATAAAAATTCTAACCATTCTAATCTGAAAAGCGCTTTATCTTGCGGGTGAATTTTAGCTAGGTAGTCATCTAGGCTCACGCTTTCTTGATCATACCCCAGTTCATTACATAAGCGCGGCTGGTAAATACTACTCGATGTAGACTGCCAATCCCACATGCCCGACTCGCTGCCCTCTAAGGCTAGTTTTAATCGCGCTTCACTTTCTTTACTTTCCTTATTAGCGGCCAGTAATATGCGCTGAATTTTGTTGCGGCGCATTACCCAAAAAGCAATAAATGCGATAAACAAAACGCCATAAAGCACCATAAAATATGGCGCTCGCCACAGGGGATACTTAACACGAATTTTTAGCACTGCAGGCGGCGTGTACTCGCCGGTTAATGGATCTTTAGCCCATACTTTGAGCTGGTAATTACCTGGATTTAATTTAGGAAATAACACCCGATTATTATTACGGGTGTAGGTTTTTTGGCCGTTATCGAGCTGGTACTCATAAATTATGCGCTCTTGATAGCTAAACGCCATCGCCGAAAACGCCACCTCTAAACCGATATCATCATGGTTGAGGACTATTTCATTTAATGGCTGTTTTAAATCGATAGATAAGTCGCGCGACATTAAATCAACTCGCGTTATATTTACATGATCAATTAAAGAGTGGTAATTTTGATTTTCCATCGGATGAAAATATGTAATGCCCTTTAAGCTGCCATAGGCAATGCGCCCATCGCTTAAATGCGCCATGGCACTGCTGTTAAATTCAGCAGAAAGCAGCCCCTCAGATGTAGTAAACTGCTGAAAATGAAGTGTTTCTGGGTTTAGTCGCCATATGCCTTTATGGCTACTCATCCAAATCATGCCATTATCATCAAGCACCATGTCATAAAGTAAGGTACCTAACTTATTTTTTTCTAAGTCAATCGTGTGTACCAATTTGTAACTGGCTGCATCAAGCCCAATCAGGCCAAAATTAGATAGCGAAATCCATAAAATATTGTTGTTATCGACCACGTAAGAAAGCACATTAATAGCCACGTTATCGTGCTGTTTTGGCACTTTATAAATGGTGTTTAATGCTAATGTGGTTGGGTTTACCTGATATAAAATACCCGCATTAAAAAACAGGGGCATATCAGGCTTGGTTGCCAGCGCTGGCGAAAAACCATGCGCCAAAAACGGCTCTATTTTGCTAAAAGCCCCTTCTAACCGGGTGATCTGCTGAGTATCAATATTATATACAAACATACCGTGATCTGAGTGCACATAGTACAAATCACCGTTAGGCATTAAGGTTACGCCGTGTACCAAGCCTTCTATGTAGGCTCTATTGTTGGGGTTTGTTATTGTTGGCTCGTTAATTTGATGCGTTATGGGGTCAAACTCAAACAGCCCACGGTTTGTATGTAACCAAAGCTTTTGCTTATAAGGAATAATTTCATACACGCTAAATTCGGTAGTCAGTAAGTCTACTTTGTGGTTTTTTAAGTAAACTTGGCTAATGTTAGTGGCTAAATCAATTTCGGTTAAGCCATTATGCGTTGCCAGCCATAGGCTGTTGCCATACTCCGTAATGCCCCAAACCGAAGGATGAGAAAGGCCATCGCCACCCAGTTTACTACCATCTATATTGCTAAAGTGATAGGTATTATTAGACAGATAAAATGCACCATCGGTTTTAGTAGCGAGCCAATACCCTCCCGATTTATCTTTTACCATGTCTATCATACTGGTATCAGATAGGCTGTATTTACTTTGCGTAATCCGTGTGTTTTTTACCAACTCTTTACTATTTAAATCAAATTTAAAGAGCCCTTTATTAGTCGCCAGATCTAGCTTTTCGCCTTCGTTGATGATGCGCCATACATTTAAATCGGCAATAACGGCTTGGTTTTTAAATGCTATGTCGGGGCGTTCAAACATGCCTGGCAAGTCGCTAATATCAACTTGATACAAGCCTTTAACGGTGCCTACTAACAACTGATTATTTTCAATAACCGAAAACGATTTAACGTTGTTTTGATAAATATGCTCAGCTTTGCTTTTTAAATGCTGCAGCGGCCTAATTTGCTCAGAGGCGATATCAAATACAAACGCCCCATGGCTTGTGCCTATAAAAATATACCCATTGTAATGAAAAAGCTCTCTGACTAAGGTGTTTTCGTATTCTTTAGGCAGCTCAAATAGGCTGGTTATTTTACCTGTTTCAATATCTAATTTAGCAAAGTCGCGACCACGCCCAATCCATAAGGTTTTGTCATCAACCGCTACCATACTAAATACCGACTGGCTTAAAATTTGTTTTTCGCTGGTAGGTTGAGAAATAAATTGCTGGTAGGTGTCGGTACTTGGGTCGTATTTAAATAAGCCGGCAAGTAACGAGGCTATCCAAATATTGCCTGCGGGGTCTTGGTAAATACAATCAATTATGGCTTCTTCAAGCTCGCCATTAGGGCCATTAATTGAAACAACTTGGTAACCATCATAGCGGTTTAACCCCCCTTCGGTAGAGAGCCATAGGTAACCGTTATCATCAAGCAGCATAGTGTTCACATAGCTTTGCGACAGGCCTTCACTGGGGGATAAACGCTTAACCTGTGCGCCAACTTGGCAACTAAATATAGCGATTAAAGCTATACAGCAACTAATGATCCAATGAACGCCTTTACTCATGGCTTGATCCGTTGTTTTTGTTATAAGTATTCGAGAGCGACTATATTTCGATGCGTATAAATATCAAAAAGTGCTTTTAAACCAGGAGTATATGTTAATACTTGGTTAAAACCAAGACTCGTATATAAAGCTGTAATATTTTTATAAGCAAAGGTGTAAAGCGGCATGCTTTGCTGTTTTATAGCGGCGCATACAAGTTGCTTTGCCAGCCCTTTTGCACGGTGCTGCGGGGCAACAAATACGGTCGATAAAAATAAAAAGTCGTGTTTATTTTGTATCCGACACGCCGCAACTATCTGCATTTCACTGTAAACAACCCAAACCTGATCTTGCTTATTAGCACGTCCTCTTACGCTATACAGTGCATAAAACTTATTAACTAATGGAATCTTAAGTGTGTCTAACTTTTGTACTGTGTACATATATTAGCTTAGCATTAACGCCAAATACTGCTCAAACTGTTGCTTTAAAAACGTTTGCTCTGCCACTGGGCGGCTATGAATCGTGTTATAAACTTGCTCACGTGTTTTTTTATTACGTTTAATTTGATAAGCCCAAAATGAGGCTTCGTAATCTAATTGAATCTGGTATTTTTGCTCTCGAGGTAAAGCACATAAATTAAAACTCACAACCACTCCTAAGTACGGTTAGTTATCCGCATTTATTATACGTATATTTGAACCCATTTACTGTTTAAAAAGCAACAAACATGGGCAAAAACCAAACTATTTTGGTATTATTCGCTGCGTTCATTTGCCCTCTCCTTATTTTAAACGGAAGTAACCTTGCAGATACAGCTCAATGCTTTGTTTTTATTAGTCGTTTTATTTTTTAGTAAAATTACACTCGCCAATCACAATAGCGTTATATTTAACCGCCCGGCCGACTCAGCTCAAGCAAGCTATGCGCTCGCTTTACTCACATTAGCCTATAAAGAACTTAATTATGAAGTACACATAATTGATTTTAATCGCCAAAATGCCTTATTAGCAGCCAATAATGGGGTGTTAGATGGCCAGCTTGGCCGCGATATAAGTATAGAGGCGGACAATAAAAACCTGATCAGAATTAACTACCCACTGTTTGACTATAAGCTTTTACTGTTTAAAAACTGCCAACCCAATACACTCGATAAGCTCGATAGTATTGCGGTTTTATCAGGCTATCCAGTTCAACACCATTACTTAAATGAGCATAAGTTTAACGGCAATATTATTGAAGTAAAAAATATTACGACCCAACTTAACCTACTAGCCCAGCATAAAGTTGATGGGGTAATTATGCTCGACTTTGTGCTTAAAGCCGATAACTTTTCCCTGCCAGAGACGTGTATGCAAACCCAGCTGCTAAGTACGTTTTCGCTCTATCATTATGTACATAAAAAGCACGCGGCTTTGGTAAGTAAATTATTGAATGCTTTAAATAAGCTACACGATAACGGCACTAGTCGCGCATTGCGCGCAAAATACAATTTAAAACTCTAGCATGTACAGCAAGGTTTAAAATTCAAAGCCTTGTTGCTTATCTAAAGTGGCTTGTGATTGCGCAGCTTGGCGCTTTTGTAAATACCGTTTGTAACGTTGTTGGCACAAGCTAAGTACTTTCTTTTTTTGCGCATTGCTTAACGCATTCCAATTAAAGCGCTCATCCCGGCTTCGGTAGCAGCCTTTGCAATAACCTCGGTTGTTTACTTGGCAAATACTTTTACAGGGGCTTGGAATATCAAATATTTCAATTTGTTGCATTGCGCCCCCTAAGTAGATTAATTGCTTTGTATGAGTATAGCGTTATTTATGCACAAAAAAAAAGCAGCGTTTACGCTGCTTTATTACACTATTTGCCAACGCAGATGCCTAATGGCTTTGCTCACATACTTTGTTTGTGATTTCAGTTTTGCGTTGAAATGGCTTGGCATACATAGCTAAAACAAGTGGCTTTAGCTCTTCTGGCACTAAGGCTAAACGCTGTTCAAAAGTGGCGGTATCGGGCTCATCAATAACTGCTTGCTTGCACCCACCGGCAATGTAATTTCCTGGATGTAAGTAAAAAGACTCAACAATGTGCTTATCAATTGTTTGCGCCAGCTCATCAGCATCATCGCAACCGCTTTCAACCGGTTGTCCAAATGCTAAGTGCACATGCCCTTTAGCAGAGCTAAACCCTTCAACAATACTTGCTATGTCTTCGCCCTCTGATTTTACGTATTCACCGTGCTGCTGTTTATGATAAAGCTCTTTTGCTTTAGAAATTGCACAAGGCTCATACTGGTAAGAAATAGACACAGGAACAATTTTTAACTCTTTAATGTACTCGCCAAATCCTTTCTTTTGTTTACGACCATTAAGTTGCAGCATTTTTAAAAGCGCCGGATCTGTTTGATCAAAGCCGTCTTTTGCACGCCCTTCTTTTTGCGCAATCCAAATAGAATTTCCTGCTGTTAACGAGTCATAAATATACGACGACAACTGCGTAAGCGCCTTAAGCATCTCTTTAGGTGCTTTGGCTGAGCGCTTAACGATAAAGCTTTTATTTAAGCGCATCAGCTCGGTTATATACGGTATTTGCAATAAGTTATCACCAATTGCTATACGCACCGTCTTCATTTTATGTTGATACAAACCCCAATTAACAAGTGCAGGGTCCAGCACTATGTCGCGGTGGTTTGATATAAATAAATACGCCTGCTGCGGGTCTAATTTGTCTAAACCCGAAAAGGTAACTTTTGAGGTAGTGCGTTTTATAAGTTTATCTAAATACTTTGCAACTTCGTTTTGTACATCTTCAACGCTCGTAAATTTACCCCATTTTTTTCGTAACTGGCTTCTCACCAGTGTGCGAGCAATAAAAGGCATAGCGGATATAAAGCGCGGTAAGTTGTACTTTGCTATTACATCTATAAACGCATTATCGTTAATTAAACGCGCTAGCGAGGCCGCAACTTCATCGTCGTTGTAAGGTCTTATGTCTGCGTACTTATCTTCTAATTCACTCATTACTGCATCTACAATGTTAAAAAAACGGCACGCAAAACGTACCGTTTATATATAATTTTGATTATAACTCAGCCACTCTTAAATAAGAAATAGCCATTTGGTTATGCTTATTTGCGAGCCATTTCAGTCTATGACCACACAAAAAGGGGTTGGTGCATTGTTTTTTAGTTTTATCAACGTTAATAAGGCTTGTTGACCTTTCACAGGAAAGTGAGTTCAACCTCAATTGATAAACAGGCCCCAGCGATATAGCCCGCTAAAATATCATGTTATTTATATTTGAGTGGGCAGACCAGCCAATTTAAACTTTTAACAGCAACCTGACTTTTTGTACTAAGCATTTGGTAGTAATAGCATTAACAAAGGTGTGTATTCGTAGTACCTTAAACGCTCTTGCCATTTTACGGTACGCATTTAGATAGGACACACAATGAAAATCACCATTCTCGATAACGCTACTTTAGCTAAAACCTCGTTAACTTGCATTGAAGAACTAGGTGAGCTAACTACTTACGAACTTACGTCACCTGAGCAAGTTGTTGCTCACAGCCAAGGCGCGGACGTCCTTATTACCAACAAGGTTGTGCTAAATCGCGATACGATAAGCCAACTTAAAACGCTTAAGCTTATTTGCGTAAGTGCAACAGGCACTAATAATGTTGATTTAAACGCCGCTGAAGAATTTGGTATTGCCGTTACCAACGTAGCAGGCTACTCAACCCCTTCGGTTGTACAGCACACGTTTTCGTTAGTGACTAATTTATTAGGTAATACACACCGCTACCAGCGCGACTGCCAGCAAGGCGCTTGGCAAAAAAGCGAGATGTTTTGCCGATTAGATTACAGCTTTAATGATTTACAAGGTAAAACATTTGCCATTATAGGTGGTGGAACGCTAGGTAAAGGTGTGGCGACAGTAGCGCAAGCTTTTGGAGCCAATGTAGTGGTTGCAGAGCGTAAAGGCGCCTCTTGTAGAGAAGGCCGTACACCTTTTGAAGAAGTATTAAAAACCGCTGATATAATTAGCGTGCACTGCCCGCTTACTGATGAAACACGCGATTTAATTTCGTTAGATGAGCTAAAAATGATGAAACCCAGCAGTATTATTATCAATACCGCACGTGGTGGCATTATAAATGAAGCCGACTTAACCACAGCCCTAGAGCAAAATTTAATTGCCGGTGCGGGAGTTGATGTACTTACTAAAGAGCCGGCAGAGCCTTCTAACCCGCTGGCTAATTACACAGGCGAAAACTTGCTTCTTACACCTCACATTGCATGGGCCAGCACAGAGTCAATCGTGCGCTTAATTAATGAGGTAAGCCTAAATATTGCAGCCTTTACTAACGGTGAGTCTCGTAACCGCTTGGTATAATAACAATTTGCAATAATAATTAGCCGCATTGAGGCTAGGTTTTACCTGCCTCAAAGTGCCTTATTCTATTTAGTAAATAGCTGTAACGTGTTTTCGCTAGGCTAAATAAACGCAGGCTAGCTCAATCGTTAAAAAACCTAAAAAGTGGCTGTTTTTGCTAATGATTTTTATAATTAATCACTTAAAAACAGCCATCACAACCTAACCCCATGAATTTTATAACTTTGTTATATTGGCCTATTACTTGCTCCTTATAAGTAAATAATTAAATTAAAACTCATCAAGGACTATAACAATGAAAAAATCACTTTTAGCTGCTGCACTTATTGCTCCGTTTTTAACAGGCTGTGTTATTGCCGTATCAGATGGCGAAGCAGAAACGCACTGGGCAGGTAACGACTCATCAAGCTGGCAACATCAGCATAAAAAAAACCGTGAAGCGATTGCAGATTTAACAATGGATAGCAGCTATCAATCTGTTTTAGCGCAATTAAAAACGCCAAACTTTACCGAGCTATTGAAAAAAGACGATGATGTGTATCAGGTACTGTTTTACGTGACTAACAGCATTCACTCTGATGGCAAAACAACAAAAGATGAATGCACGCCATTGGTATTTAAAAATGATAAATTGGTGGGTATTGGTGAAAGCGCACTGGGCATGATCACAAAATAATCGCTAGTAGCGTAAAGCAGCCCCACTTGGTAATAACATTAACGTGTGGGGCCGATTTTAATAACGCTTTAATATAAACACAGCCACATTATAAGTTAAGCGCAACCACCTGATCTCGCCCTGCATCTTTTGCGGCATATAGCCCTAGATCAGCTTGTTCGAGTAAGGCTTGTTCGGCACTTGCATTGCCGTTTTCCATACTGGCAATGCCAATACTGATTGTTATGTGATCTGCATTTAACGAAGCTTTGTGCTCTATATTGAGGCTGTTTACTGCTTTTCTTAACTTTTGGGCAAATGCTAATGCCTGTTGTTTATTAACATCGGGTAATACCGCTGCAAATTCTTCCCCCCCGTAGCGGGCAATAAAGTCAGTACTACGCTCACATTGCGCTGCTAACGCCTGGGCAACCTGCTTTAAACACTCATCCCCCGCTCGGTGGCCATAGCAATCGTTGTAACGCTTAAAGTGATCTATATCTACTAATAAAACAGACAAACACGAGCCATTACGTTTACTTCTGCGCCATTCACGAGAGAGGTTTTCATCTAAATAACGCCTGTTGGGTATTTCCGTTAAACCGTCTATTGAGGCAAGCATTTCTAGCAAATCATTTTTTTGCTTGATCAGTAATTGGTTGCGTACCCGCACTTTGACTATAGACGCATTAAAGGGTTTAGTGATGTAATCCATTGCACCTAATTCAAGGCCTTTTGCTTCATCGGTGTGGCTATTATTAGCAGATATAAACACAATAGGAATAGACTGAGTAATAGGGTTTTCTTTAAGCTGTACAAGCACTTCATAACCATCAATGCCTGGCATCACCACATCTAAAATAATTAAATCGACCTGATTAGATTTAATAAAGGTGAGCGCTTTTTCGCCGCTTTCGACTAAAAATACGTCATGCTCCGAGCCCAGTGTTTTTTCAAGCACCAGCCGGTTAAGGGGATCGTCATCCACAATTAGTATTTTAGCTCTTTTTGGCATCCCGTCCCCCTAAGGTTTCAATAAATATAATCACTTGCTTTAGCTGAATGATTAGCTCTTTTAAAGTGTGCTGAAGCGGCTCGTTAGTTGTTTTAAGGTGCGTTTCACATTGTTTTGCACACAATGAAAGCCTAATAAAACCTAAGTTACCCGCCACGCCTTTAATGCTATGCACTAAGCGTACCACTTCATCTCGCTGGGTGTTTTCTTCAATTTGTTCTAATTGCGTTTCACACAGCTTCGCAAACTTTCCGACCATGGTTGCCAGTAAATTTTCATCAAAATTAAACTGGGTGAGCGCAAAGCTTTGGTCATAAAACTTAGGTTTTATAAAGTCTACATCTCTAATTGCATCTAACAGCACAGCTGCAACCACAGGTTTAGTTAAATGCTTATTCATGCCGCTACTAAGTGAGCGCTCAACATCTGCAGGTTCACAATGTGCTGTTAAAGCAAAAATAGGCAGCTGGCGCGCGTCAAACTGTTGGCGAATTAATTGCGTTGCTTGGCAACCATCAATATGCGGCATTTGCACGTCCATCAAAATTAAATCTGGTTTTAATATTTGTAGCAGCTCTATTGCATCTGGCGCATTGGTAACCGTTATTACATTTATATGGGCCTGTTTTAGCACACTGCTAATAATGTCTAAATTAAGCGGGTTATCATCAACCGCCATAATAAGTAGACCCGATATATCTTTTTTTACTTCTTCATTATTTTCAGCGGCTTTAGGTGGCTCCGCCCCCGCATTAGCAGTTAAGCTAATCAAGCGCTGAGCTAACGCCGTAGCTTTAACATGTTGTGCGTTAATTTGCGTAGTACAAGGCAATGCTAAAGTGTGCTCGTGATTAACCACAACCACAGGGTATGAGTTGCCACTGAGCGTTTCGTGTATAGATTCAACCTTTAATAAATCGTTCAATGTGGTTTCATCAATAATCAGTTGCTGTGCATCAGCAAGCTTTATTGGGTAGCGAAGCGCCTCTTCTAAATCAATGGCCGCCACTTGTGAGTAGGCATTAACCACTTCGTTTAGCTGTACAGTGTCATCGCTCACAATGGCTAATGTATTAGGTATAAATACACTATTTTTAGCCGTATCTACCGCAAGCGCTAGAGTAAAGAAAAACTCACATCCACGGCCTTTGTCACTATTAATTGCAATTTCGCCTCCCATTAAGGCTACACCATGTTTAACTATAGCAAGTCCAAGCCCGACCCCTTGGTGAATACGCGTAGAAGATTCATCGCCTTGAGTAAAAGCATCAAACAGTCGTCGTTGGTCAGCCTTAGCAATACCTACACCACTGTCTATTACGTGAAAACAAATACGTTGCTGATCTAAAACGTCATTTTCTTCAAGCACCATTTTTAAAGTAATACTGCCTTTATTAGTAAACTTAACGGCATTGGTGAGTAAGTTACCTAATATTTGTTGCAAACGTATTGAATCCCCCACCAGCGCGGGGTTAATGAGTGGATCTATTTCAATATTAAAGCTTAACCCTTTGTTTTGACACAATGGCGCTGTTAAGCTCTCGCAAATATCAATCAGTTCAACTAAGCAAAAAGGCACCGGTTTAATTTGCGCTTGCGAACTTTCTACTCGGGCAAAATCGAGCATTCTGTTTAGCATCAGCAATAAGCTTTGAGCTGCGTTTTTAGCCAGCTTAGTTTGTTGCAGCTGCTTATTTTTTAAGCCTTGCTCTACTATCATATCTAACAGCCCTAACACAGCGTTAAGAGGGGTGCGGATCTCATGGCTTAGATTAGCAATAAAGCGGCTTTTAGCTATTGTTGCGCGTTCTGCGTCATGCTTAGCTTTAGTCAGCGCACTTACATCTTGAATATGAATAACATAATAAGAGGGATCACGGTTTTCATCCCACACCAGCGACACACTCAGCTGCAGCCAACTTGTTAGTTTTCCTTGTGAGAGCGTTAAATGATAAACCCGTTTTTTATCATCTAATAAGTGACAAAGCGCATTTTTTATTTCTTGCCACTGCGCCTCATCAAACAGCATTTTTAGTGGCTCACCAGTTAAAATATCTTGCTGTGAAAATAACTTACGAGCCGCTTTGTTAACTTGCAATATGGTGTGCTCAAGCGAAAGTAACACCACACTGTTTGCTGCAAACTCTATTGCACTTCTAAATTTAGATTCTGACGCTTTTAATGCCGATAGAGTTTGCTGCTGCTCAGTAATGTCTCGCCCAATTCCCATAGTGCCTAATAAGTGCTGGTGCTCGTTATAAAATGGGGCAATCGTTAATTGATACGATTTGTCGGTGCTATCTATGCGTTGCTCAATGCTACTTTTGGTTTGTAAAACTTGCTTTTCTAGTAGGCTTAACTGTAAATCGTCGCTGTCTAAATCTTCAATACGCTTACCGACTAGGATGGCTTGCTCTTTGCCTACATAGGCTTCAAATGCTTTATTACAGCCTAAAAAAGAGCCATCAATATTTTTAAAGTAAATAAGATCAGGCACACTATTTAGCATAGTATTTAATAGCGCTAGGTGTCGCTCTTTTGCTTCGTAGCTGCGTTTTAGCTTTTGAGATTGCAGCTGTAACTGTTCATCGAGTTCTTTATTAGCCTCTTGGAGCGACTCAACTAACTGTGCATTTTTATCAAATACATATTTAACGCGAGAAAACCAAGGCTGCCAATTTAAAGGAATGGGGTAATTAGAAAGCGCGGCTTTAGGGGCATCATTTTGTTCAAAATATTGCATTAAATGAGTCATTGGTCTAACAAAAATACGTTGGCTTAACCAAAAAAATACCGCAAACATTAAGCTTAAAAATAACGTTAAAAACGCAAACTCCAAAAGAACTTCATACCTAATTGGCGTGATCACTTTTATTTGCGGCTCATAAAAGGCGGCATGAATGGGCAGGTTCCCCATTGCTTGCATAAAAAACTGCGCATTTGTGTTATTGACTAAGTTTATTTTTTCATTGTCATGGGCTAATTCAGGCCAATAATCTTTTAAGGCTGTTGCTTCATTTAACTGCTTAACAGAGCTGGCTATCACTTGATGCGACTGGTTCATAAACACATATTCGCCTTCGCTTGGTGCCACCTTTTTAAGCCAGCTAGACATGGCCTCTAAATCGTATATTAAAATGATGTAGTCTGACGAATTAGGTTGTTTTTTACGGCCAATAGCAAAATAAGCGCTATCGCGTATTTTAACAATGGCGCTTGAGGTAAGCTGGCCAGGTATAAATGTGGGCTTAAAATTACCATTCAAAATTTTATTAAGCATAGTGCTTTGGCTTTTATTACGCCTTACCACATAGGCAAACCCCGAATCATCAACATAGGCAACAGCCGACAACGATTGCATAAGCGATAACGCGGTATTAAACGTTGGGCTTAGGGTTGTAGCTTGCTGCCATTGGATCAACGCCCGGTTAGAAAAAGCAAACTGCCCTTTACCGACTATTTCGCCTTGGCGCTCGCTAAAGTGGCGGTAGTAGTAATTGTCGTATTGATTAATACCTTCTAATAAGTTGCGATTGAACTGCTCAACACTAGGCTGCTGATACGATATAAAGGCATTGTCAAAAAAGTCATTTACCGAGCTCATTATATGGCTAACTTGAGCCGACACTTGCTCAAAATCGGCTTGACGTTTTTCTATGGCACGCTCAACTTTTATATTATACAAGTGCAAACACAGTAAAAATGCCACAAATAAGGGAACAAATAATGCTACAAATAAAGAGCGGTAATAGTCTTTTAGAGGTAAAAATTTCAACGTTTTGCCTAAGTTTTGGCCCGATAGTCAGCCACTAGACTATCGAGCCAAATTGTTCTGCGCAAGTTATAAATTTTCTTCTGCAAAGGAGGCTAAACGGCTGCGCACTACCCCGTTTAAATTAACTGTTGCACTACCTTCAAAGTCTTTAAAACGCTCAACAATATAAGTAAGGCCGGAGGTAACGGGGGTTAAGTAGTTACTATCTATTTGCGCTAAATTACCGCTACAAATTAGTTTTGTTCCCTCGCCACAACGGGTAATAATAGTTTTAAGCTGAGATGCCGTTAAGTTTTGGCTCTCATCCAAAATTACCACTGCATTTTGAATACTACGCCCACGCATAAAGTTCACCGACTTAAACTGTACATTGGCTTTTTCCATTATGTAATTGCGACTCGAAATTGGGTTCTCGTCTCCTTTGTGTAGTACCTCTAAGGTGTCGGTAATTGCAGCTAACCACGGCGCCATTTTTTCTTCTTCGGTACCGGGTAAAAAACCAATAGACTCAGCTATTTCGGGGGTATTACGCGTTACAATGACCTTGTCGTAAATACCGCGCTCAATCACCATTTCAAGCGCACTGGCCAGTGCTAGTAATGTTTTACCGCACCCAGCTGCGCCGGTTAAAATAACCAGCTCAATACTAGGGTCAAGCAAAGCGTCGAGTGCCATACCTTGGTAAATATTTTTAGGTTTTACGCCCCACGCTTGCTGGTGCATTAAACGCTCAACACTAATATCTTTTAATTTAATACGCTCGTTATCGTAAGATTTGACCCGCGCAGCAAAGTGCTCGCTGCCATCAAGTATGTACTCATTGCAAAACACATCTGGAATTAAGTTTTTAGCCACATAATGAAATGTATCACGGCCGTGCTGCTGTGTTTCGCATTGCCCTACGTGCTGCCAAAAATCACCCTCTATTTTTTTATAGCCGCTAGTTAATAAAGCAATATCATCAATTAGTTGGTCGGTACGGTAATCTTCAACATATTTAAGGCCTGCACCTTTTGCTTTAAGGCGCATGTTTATATCTTTTGTCACCAATACAATTTTTGAATCGCTGTGCTGTTTTTGTAAATACACGGCGCAGTTAATAATGCGGTGGTCGTTTTCATCCCCCGGTAAACCCGAAATAGAATCTGCAAAAAGATGGTCATTAACAATAATGAGCGTGCCGGTGGAATTGGCATTTGCCTTTTTATTACTAGGCAGTGCAACACCTTGCAACATTTGCTCAGGAGTTGCGTCTTTTAGTACCTCATCTAAGCCGCGAATAGCCACTCGTGCATCACGGCTTACGTCGTGTTTTCTATCTTTAATGTGGTCCAGCTCTTCTAAAACAGTCATGGGAATGACAACGTTATGTTCTTGGAAAGACAAATAAGCGAGGGGTTCGTGGAGTAATACATTGGTGTCTAGCACATACATTTTACTTTCAAGGTTCGAAGCTTTTTCCATAGCACTTTCCTTACGTTTTATGATTTTTATGCTATACCAAAATAACTAAGTAAAACGGGCCTAAATTCAAACCTGCAATACTTAATTGCTAAGGCATAATCTAAGTTTAGTCTATTTGTCATAAAAGTCCGTTTTATTACAAACACGATATAGTTTTTATTTACCTAAAAAAGAGCCATTTGTTAGCACTGTTAATGGGATTAATTCGCACTTATAAAATTAATTAAAAGTGAGTCAAATAGCGCCTTGCAGTGGTGTTATGTAACAGGTAACATAGCCGCCTTTTTCTTCATAGACGAGACATACATGAATTTTTCCTTAGGTCAGCGTTGGATCAGTGATACAGAGTCAGATTTAGGATTAGGCACCGTAGTTGCCATTGAAGGCCGCCAGGTCAGCATTTTATTTCCTGCCAGTGGTGAAAACCGTGTTTATTCTAGTGCAGAAGCACCGGTTACCCGTGTGGCATTTAATCCAGGTGATGTGATCAAAAGCGTTGAAGAATGGGAATTAGAAGTAGAGTCTATTGAAGTGCAAGGTGAACTACTTTGCTACGTAGGTACTCGCGTTGATACCGGCGAAGAAACAAAGCTAAAAGAAACCTTTTTAGATCATTTTATTAAGTTTAATAAACCGCAAGATCGTTTATTTGCAGGCCAAGTAGATCGCTTTGATCGCTACACCTTACGTTACCAAACATGGCAACACCAATTTGAGCGCCAGCAATCGCCTATTAAAGGCTTAATTGGCCAGCGCGCTAACCTTATTCCGCATCAGCTTTATATTGCACAAGAAGTAGGTAAACGTTTTGCCCCACGGGTACTGCTCTCAGATGAAGTAGGCCTTGGTAAAACCATCGAAGCCGGCATGATTTTACACCAACAAATCATTAGTGGCCGTGCTAGCCGTGTACTCATTGTGGTGCCAGAAAACCTGCAACATCAATGGTTAGTAGAAATGCTACGCCGCTTTAATTTACGTTTTTCTATTTTTGATGAAGAGCGCTGCGACGAAGCCTTTGCAGACTCGCCAAACGTATTTGATACCGAGCAGCTAGTGCTTACCAGCCTTGAGTTTTTAACCAAGAAAAAACGCTGGTTTGAACAAGCAACACTTGCTGATTGGGATTTATTAGTTGTTGATGAAGCGCACCACCTAAGCATTAACAATGGTAAGCCGAGCACCGAATATCAGCGCATGGCTGAGCTTAGCCAAGATATTCCGGGTCTTATTCTATTAACAGCAACGCCTGATCAACTTGGTCACCGTAGCCACTTTGCCCGCTTGCAATTGCTCGACCCAGATAGATTTTACGACTACGATGTATTCAAAGAAGAAGAAGCTAATTACAAAGACGTTGCCGAAGCGGCAAATCAGCTACTGCAAGCGCAAGCCCTTGATGATACAGCCAAAGCCACACTTATTGAGCTATTAAAAGAAACCGATATTACCGATGTGCTTGAAAAAGCTCAGCAAGGTGATTTACCGGCGCGTAAAGAAATACTTAACATGCTGCTTGATCGCCACGGCACAGGTCGTATTTTGTTTAGAAACAGTCGCAGCGGAATTGATGGCTACCCTAGCCGTAAATTACATGCTTACCCAATGGCACTGCCAAAGCAATATAAAACAGCAATGTCAGTACTTGGCAGCATGAGCGGTATACAAAGTGCAGAGCTAAGCGCACAACGCGCGCTGTTTCCAGAAAAAATATTTCAAGAGTTTGAAGGTGAAAGTGCAAGCTGGGGCGCATTTGATCCGCGTGTAGATTGGTTAATCGAAACACTTAAAACCCTAAAGCACGAAAAAGTACTGCTTATTTGTGCCAAAGCCGAAACCGCTATTAGCCTTGAGCAAATTTTGCGTGAGCGTGAAGCAATAAAAGCATCTGTGTTCCACGAGGGCATGTCGATTATAGAGCGCGACCGCGCAGCAGCCTTTTTTGCCGATGAATACGACAACGCACAAATACTGCTGTGTTCAGAGATTGGCTCAGAAGGACGTAACTTCCAGTTTTCGCATCACTTAGTGTTATTTGATTTACCACTAAACCCTGACTTACTTGAACAACGTATCGGCCGATTAGACCGTATTGGGCAAACAAAAGATGTTAATATTCATGTGCCGTATTTTGAAAATACAGCGCAAGAAGTATTACTGCGTTGGTACAACGAAGGCCTTGATGCATTTGAAAGCACATCAACCACTGGCCAGCTATTGTATAAAGAATTTAGTGAAGACCTACTTGATTACATTGCTGCCCATAATTGTGATGAAGAAGAGCTCGACCCTCTACTTGAGCAAGTAGCCAAACAAAATGCCGTGCTACGCAAACAAATGGAAAGTGGCCGTGACCGTTTATTAGAGCTGCATTCATCTGGCCAAGGCGCTGCCGATTCATTGGTTGAAGAAATTGAAGCACTTGATAACCAATTTGAGTTACCAAGTTACATGATCAACGTATTCGACACCTTTGGAGTAAGCCAAGAAGACAAAGGCGAAAACACCATTATTTTAAAGCCAACAGAGCATATGCTAAGTGCATCGTTCCCAAGCTTAAAAGAAGATGGCATGACGGTTACATTTGACCGCGATACCGCCCTTTCGCAAGAAGACGTGCATTTTATTAGCTGGGATCATCCTATGGTGCAAGGCACGATGGACATGATTTGTGATGATGACTTTGGTAGTGCCTCTGTAGCTTTGCTTAAAAACAAAAAATTACCACCAGGTACCTTTTTTGTTGAGCTGATATTTGTAGCCGAAGCTATGGCACCAAAAGCCCTGCAAGTAGGTCGCTTTTTACCGCCAACGCCTATTCGCATATTACTTGATAAAGCCAGTAATAACCTCGGCGAAAACGTGGCATTTGATAGCTTTAACCAACAGCTTTCAGCCGTTGGGCGTCAAACTGCAAGTAAATTAGCAGGCGCTTTACAAGGTGCGGTTCACCCAATGATCAACACCGCAAAAGAGATGGCTCAGCAACAGCTTGAGGTTATTCGCAGTGCGTCACTTGAAAAAATGCAAAGCACCTTAGGTGAAGAACAAGCTCGCCTTGAAGCGCTTAAGCAAATTAACCCTAATATTCGCCAAGAAGAAATTACCTTCTTCGATAAGCAGCGCAGCGAGCTGACAACGCATATAGAAAAAGCCCAGTTAAAACTTGATGCGATACGCTTAATCGTAGTTTCACACTAAAGGGTTTTTGAGCGTTTAGTTTATAGCTATCAGCCGTTAGTTAGATCAATATTTAACTAAACTACACTTCAAAAAGCACGGTTTACAGGCCGTGCTTTTTACATTCACCTCTACAATTACTCACCAGTATCTTGGCCACCTAATATAGCCATTATCTCAATACCTATTTCTGTAACTCTGTAATAAATGCTGTCTGAGCCACAAACGGCACGCCGATTGTTCACTAAAACCGCTTTTTTCTGAGTTAGCAAGCTTACCATTTATCGCTTCTGCTCTTCTTGCACGGCGAATTAAATCATTCACCGATTCACTTTTATTTGTGTAATCCCCCACGTTTTCAACGTAATTACGAAGCCATAAATCATTCTGTTCAGTAAGTGAAATACTTTGCCTTGCCATAATGTGTTCCTATGACTTTAAGCTGGTGCAGTTTTACTCCAGCCTGAAAAATACGCAATTAAACTTTTATCTTTTCCTTGAGCCTTTGCTCTCGCTCCCCTAAAATAGCGCCCTGCAAAATTACTGAGGTCGGCCGTGTTAGTTAATTACAATCCCCCAATGAGTCCGTATTTAACAATACTGCACCAAGATGACGACTTGCTCATCGTTAATAAACCCAGCGAACTTTTAACCGTCCCAGGTAAAGATCCAAAACATGCCGATAGCTTAATTAATCGCGTTAACCGTGTTTTTCCTACAGCTAAAATAGTGCACCGCCTAGATATGGCAACCTCGGGCATACTTTGCCTTGCTATGAATAAGGCAGCTCATAGGCATTTAAGTATGCAGTTTCAAGAACGTGAAACTGCAAAACGCTATATTGCACGTGTTTACGGCCAACTTGAGCAAGATACCGGATCGGTTGATTTGCCACTTATCTGTGATTGGCCTAATCGCCCTAAGCAAATGGTTGATTATGAAAACGGTAAGCCCTCGCTAACCCACTTTAAAATACTTACACGAGAAGAGGGCGCAACACGTGTAGAGCTCACGCCAATTACGGGGCGCTCGCACCAATTACGCGTGCACATGCTAAGCCTTGGCCACCCAATACTGGGCGATAGACTTTATGCCCATAAAGAGGCCCTAGCCGCGGCACCACGTTTACAACTACATGCGCAAATGTTGCAACTAAAACACCCCGTGACCGAGCAAGTACTGACCTTTGAGGTAGAGCCCGACTTTTAATAGGTAAAGCCCACAAAGTTAGTACTAAACTTTTACCTTAGCGCGCCGATACTTAGTTATTACTCACGTTTTGGGCTTACTATGATATCTGCGCAGCTAATCAAAAAAACGCTACAAAGTGTATGTTGTTGCTCTGCGTTATGCTTAAGCGCATACGCCAGTGCTGCAGAGCATATAGCCCCACCTTCTTTATCAAGTATCGAAAATAGCGATATAAAACGTCTACTACCCAATGATGAAGTTAAACCCATACTTGCTGGTGATACAGAATTTTTAAGTTTGTATAGCGAATACATGAGCCGCGATTTTAGAGGTATTGTATTACTCATCCCCGATTGGAATTCTACCCCCACTAGCAATGCTGGCATGAGTTACCTGCGAAAAGAGCTTACTAATTTAGGTTACACAACCTATGCCATGACAGTACCCGATATAGATTGGCAAGCAAGTAACATGGCTTCACAAGCAGATACCCAATCAAGCACGCAATCAAGTACGCAAGCGCAAAATGAAGAGCCAACAAAAACGGCGCAAAGTAACAGCGACGGTGCTGTTACAACGGCTCAAGAGCCACACTTTGTTAATGCCATTGATTTGGTGAGTAACGAGGTACTAAGTCATTATAAAACTAATTTAATAATGCGTTATGAGGCGCTCTATCAAAACGCGATGAGCGAGCCAAATAATATTGTCGTCATAGCACAAGGTACCAGTGCGGGGGTACTCCTAGAATACTATGCAGATTTTCCAGACTCGCGAATAGATGCGTTTATAAGCTTAAGTAGTTATTTACCTAATACACAGCGCAATAAAGGTTTAGCGCAAACCACATCGCTGGTGACCCCCGCCTTGCTTGATATTTACTATGCAAATGACAATACCGATATACTTATGAGCCTTAAAAACCGCCAGCGCTGGGTAAATCGAAATGCTAAATTTGATTACCGCCAGCGCCAACTCTTTGGCCTGCGCCATGCGCCAGAGCAGCATGCACGGTTAACTAAAGTGATAGACGGTTTTTTACGCCGCCTTTTTTAAATACTCGTAAGCCGCTTGAATATCTTGGCTTTTTTTAACTGCTACTTCCATCATGTGTTTAGGCAGCCCTTGAGATACTAATTTATCAGGGTGATGCTGCGCCATTAATTTACGATACGCTACTTTAATATCTCGTTGCGTCGCGTCACTACTTAACCCTAATAAAGCCAAGGCCTGTGAGCGGTTCATGCTGTTATTAGGGGGCACATGATGACCAGAGCCTTCACGGTAACTGCTACTTTGACCTTGCTGCTGTTGTCTATACTGTTGCTGCTGCTGTCTAAAACTAAATTCAGCTTGGTAACGCTTAAGAATAAAAGCAAAATGAGTTTTAGAAATACCTAATTGCTTACTTACCTCTTGTAACAGCTGTTTTTCTTGCTCTGCGAGCACGCCATCAGAAAACGCCATTTGAATTTGAATTTCTAAAAACAGTTGCAGTAAGTCGTAACGTTTTGCAAAGCGTTCTTTAAAGTCGTGTACTGTTTCTTTAATCGAAAAGTCGCTGTCTTTACCTGATTGAAATGCATGCTGAGCTTCGCGGCGCTCATCGCCCTTTAGCCCCATTTCATCCATAAACATACTTGCCGCTTTTATATGCACCTCGCTTACGCGACCGTTCGACTTTGCAATATGCCCCATAACCGCAAAGCAGCTCGAAAAAAACAACGCTTGGCGCTCGTTTACATCATCACCTTTAAACAAACCTGAAAAGCCGCCGGCTTTATCAAAATCGTTTTTTAAGCTTTTATCAAATAAATGGCCGAGGTATAAACCTAAAATGGCACCAAAAATTTTGCCAAACATAAAGCCAAAACAAAAACCGAGTATTTTTCCCCACATCTAATTAACTGCCTCTATTAAAGTATGTTTTGTATGCGCTCGTTGAGCTGCGCGAGTCGCTGTGGTGTGCCGATATCGTCCCACTGACCAATATAAAGCTCAGTTGAGATAACTTGTTGGGCGAGCTTTTCTCGCAATATTGGCCCAAGCGGGCGTATGCCAGGCTCTAAACCTTTAAAAAAATTAGCGTGGTAACGGCTAATTCCCGAAAATGTATACTTTTGACTCTCAGCCGATAAGTGACTTAACGCAAAATCCCCTTTTTCGTTATGCGGTGGATTTTCTACTAACACTATGTGGGCCTCGCCGTCTTGCAGGTGCAATTGTGTAAGCGCATTCACATCGTAATCTGTGTATACATCGCCATTAATTACAATAAATTGCTCACCTAGTAATGGCAGCGCCTGAATAATTCCGCCTGCGGTTTCAAGGCCGCCCTCAGCCTCTTGGCTATATACAATGCGCACACCAAACTCAGCACCATTTTTAAAATAGCTTTTTATTTTATCCCCTTGCCAAGCTAGGTTTATAACAATGTTAGTAATGCCAGCGGCTTTAAGGTTATTAATATGGTGCTCAATCAGCGGTTTACCCGCCACTTTTAGCATAGGTTTAGGCATAGCTTGTGTAAGCGGCATCATTCGCTGGCCGCGCCCGGCTGCTAAAATCATGGCTTTCATGTGCGCTCCTTAGCTAATTTTAGTGTTACCTGCGGTATTACAGCGCTACTTACCCACTCGCTTAAGGCTGCAAGCTCTGGATAGGTTTTAGCAACATCAACAATGTAATCCAACGTCGGTAAAATATTATCAAGGTAGCCGGTTTTACCATCGCGTAAATAGAGCCGGCAAAATATTCCCGCTGCCTTTAAATGGCGCTGAATACCCGTTAAATCAAACCACTGTTTAAACTGCTCAAAAGAAGTATCTGTTATTAATTTTTGCGCTGTAAATTCTTCATAGCCGTACTCAAGCAGCTGATTAAGCTGTGCTTGTGGCAACTTAAAGTAGCAATCACGTAGCAGCGACACTAAGTCATAACACAGCGGCCCGCGCACGGCATCTTGGTAATCTATAATTGCCCACTGCTCATTGCTATACATAATATTACGGCTGTGATAATCACGATGAACCGTGACCGTAGGCTGCGCTAGCATAGCGTTCGTTAATAGCTCACAGCTTTGCTGCCAAAGCGTTTGTTGCTCAGTACTCAATTTTAAGCCAATAAAATCAGTAACCAGCCATTGGCTAAAAATATTCAGCTCAAGATGAATAAATTCTTTATTATAATTTTGCATAGCTGCTGATTCAGGGGTTTTGGCCCAGCTTGCCGCTAAACGGATTAATTGCTTGTAATATTCATCTCTATTTGGCTCATCGAGCTTATCGGCTAAGTGTGTATTTCCTAAGTCACTTAACACAAAAAAGCCTTGTTCTTCATCGCTTGCAATTATTTCAGGCAATAAAAAGCCGTTGTCGGTGAATACTTTATTAAGAGAGATATACGGAGCGTTATTTACTTTTTGTGGGTCGGAGTCCATCACAATAAACGCTTTTCCGGCACAGCTTAAACGGTAATAACGGCGAAAGCTGGCATCCCCAGTAATGGCTACTAAGGAGTGTAGTTTAGCATCAAAGTACGTATTTATAAATAGTTGTAAATTATCAAAGCGTGTCATTATATAAGATGTCTATTTTTATAGGTCAATTACTGTATTTGCCATTGTTTTCCTTTATTATGTCTAGCTTATAATAAACCAAAGAGCATTAAGGTCGATAAATGAGCAAAACCTGGGGCATATTGATGCTAGGCGTAATTAGCGCACCATCGCTTGCCGAAACTGAACTGGCACACAATTTATGTGGCATTTCAATGCAAACCAGAGCTTGGCAACCTCTACCAAATTTAGCGGTAGGATCGGTTGATATACAAGCTGACGATGTAGAGCTCCTAGGCACACAAAGCGCTGAATTTACCGGCAATGTTGATATTAACACCCTTGATATGAGTTTGTCCGCACAAACTGCGCTTATAGATAAACAGCGCGGTTTACTTAATGCAACAGGCCCTATTACTTATCAAGACCGTGTAAGCCAAGTAAACAGCTCAGGTTTAAATGCCGATTTAAATAATTCAGAAATAAGCCTACTAGGTGCCGATTACAGCTTAACAGCGCAACAAGGTAAAGGTGGCGCCGAAAAACTCACTGTCAACGAGTCTGGCTTATTGTTAATGAATGCAAGCTTTACTACTTGCCCAAGCGATACACCAGTGTGGGAAATAGAAGCCGACGAAATTAATCTCTCTCGTGAAGAAGGCTGGGGCGAAACCTATAACGCCGTTTTACGTATTCTTGATACCCCCGTTTTATATTTACCTTATTTCACGTTTCCGCTGGATGAGCGACGCAAGTCGGGCTTATTAACACCAAGCATTTCAAGCTCCGACCGTTACGGCCTTGAAACTGTTACGCCTTATTATTGGAATATTGCGCCTAATTTTGACGCCACTATTACACCACGTTATATGTCGCGCAAAGGCTTACAATTGCAAACCGAGTTTAGATACCTGAGCGAGCAACATGAAGGCTTAGTCGGTATTGAATACTTAGATAGCGATGATTCGGAGCCTAGCCTTGATGAGCGCTATATGTTTCATTGGCAGCAACAAAGCTATTTAAGTGAAGACTGGCGCGCCAATATTGATGTAACTAACGTCAGTGATGACAACTACATCACCGATTTAAGCTCTAATTACGCAAATAAAACCGATACCCAACTTTATCGTACCGGCTCTGTGACTCACCTTGGTGACACATGGCGTACCGATATTAAATTTCAAAACTTTGAAGTACTGGGCGATCACTTAGAGTCGTATGCCGCGGTTCCACAAATTAGCTTTACACAAACCGCCCCATGGCGTTTTGATAACTTTGACTTTAGTTTGTCGGGTGAAGTAAGCCACTTTACCAACGAATCTTCAGAAATTGCCATCGACAGTGCTACCCGCGTACACGTAGAGCCAAAAGCGCGCTTTAACTACGCAACGCATGCGTGGTCGTTTCTCTCAGAAGTGAGCTTATTGCAAACTAACTACAAGCAAAGTGGTAATTTAACGGGCACTCAATATAGCGATAGCGTTTCGCGTACCTTGCCAAAAGTACGTTTGTACTCGCAGCTTAACTTTGAACGTGACACCTCGACCTTTTTTGAAGATGGCATTCAAACTCTTGAGCCACAAATACAGTATTTATATACCCCTAATAAGGATCAATCTGAGATAGGCCTATTTGACACCACTCGCCTACAGGATGACTTTTTTGGCCTATTTAGAGATACGCGCTTTTCGGGTGTAGACCGTATAGCCGCAGCTAACCAATTTACGTTAGGTGCAACAACACGCTTATTTGATAATAAACACGAAGAAGTGTTTAACTTTAGCGCGGGTCAAATTTTTTACCTAAATGACTCGGCTAAACCTACCGAGCAAGATTTAGACTCAGAGACAAACTACAACGCCCTTTTTGCAGCGCAAACAATGCTACATTGGCACCGCCGTTGGTACCTCTCAGCGGGTATGCAATACGACACGGATGGTAAACAAATGATCCAGTCAAATGTCACCCTCGATTACAAAGGTGACAATAATGAGCTAGTTCAATTGAACCATCGCTATGCAAATGATGTCTCAGGAAATACAATCGAGCAAACGGGTGTATTTACAAGTATCCCAATTAGTGATCAGTGGCAATTTATTGCAAGCTACCACCGGGACCTTGAAAATAATCGAAGCATCGAATTTTTAAGCGGATTACAGTATGAGTCATGCTGTTGGGCAATCCAAATTACTGGTCACCGTCAGATTGAAACCGATTTAAATCATTCTATCGGGCAGCAACAAGCCACTTTTGATTCAGGTATTAGTTTAAACTTTGTATTAAAAGGGCTTGGCAGTAAGAGCCGTTACGATGCACAAAAATTATTACAACAAGGTATTTTTGGCTACCGTAGACCGTATTTTCTTAATAATTAAGGCAAACGAGCAATTAAGGTGATACTTTAAAGCCCTAAAATGCAGTACGCCCTGTTTTAAAGCAGTACTATTAGAAGAGTAGTAAAAAGAATATGAATTTAAAAAAACTATTATCAACAGCTATTTTAAGCTTAAGCTTATGCCATGGCGCATTTGCCGCCCCACAGGAAATCGACAAAGTAATTGGTGTTGTAAACCAAGGCGTAATTTTAAAAAGTGAAGTAGACACCATAATTAATCGTGTTAAAAAGCAAGCCGCAGAGCAAGGCCAACAACTTCCTAAAGACGAAACGCTTCGCGTACAAGCCGTTGAGCGTTTAGTTAACCAAACGCTTATGATGCAAATGGCTGAACGTATGGGCCTTGAAATTTCAGACAGCCAGTTAGACCAAACACTCGCAAATATGGCAAAAGATCAAGGCGGCAGCATTGCCGATCTTCGTCGTACCATTGAAGCCGCTGGCGAGAGCTTTCAAGCCTACCGCGAAGAAATTCGTAAAGAAATCACCACCCAACAGGTTACCCGTGCCAATGTAGATCGTCGAATCTATATTAGCCAACAAGAAGTAGATAACCTGTTAAAAATAATGGAAAGCCAAGGTCAAAACTCTGAAGAGTATGATATTGGCCACATCCTTATTGATATTCCTAACGATGCAACAGCAGATGAAATCACCAGTGCGAAAACCCGTGCTGACAAAGTTATTGAGCTATTAAACGATGGCCAAGAGTTTAAACGCATCGCTATTTCATCATCAGGTGGCTCAAAAGCGCTTGAAGGCGGACAACTCGGTTATATGGGTATCAACGAAATGCCTTCGTTATTTGCCGAAGCTGTAAAAGGTCAAAAGAAAGGCGCTATTGTTGGCCCGCTTCGCTCGGGTGCTGGCTTTCACATAATTAAGGTGCAAGATGTACGTGGTCGCCAATTAGTAGAAACCACAGAAGTACGCTCACGCCATATTCTTATTAAGCCTTCAATTATTTTAAGTGAAGAAAAAGCACGTAGCATGCTAGCAGGATTTGCCAAAGATTTACGCGCAGGAAAAGCAGACTTTGCTGAGCTTGCTAAAGAATACTCAGAAGATCCAGGCTCAGCCCTTAAAGGCGGTGAGTATGATTGGACTGACCCTACAACGTATGTACCGGCGTTTAAAGATACTTTGTTATCACTTGATAAAAATCAAATTAGTGAACCATTTAGAACACAATTTGGTTGGCACATAGTACAACTTTTAGATAAACGTGTAGCAGATAAAACCGAGCTAGCTAAACGTAACCGTGCGCACGGCATGTTGTTTAATCGTAAATTTAAAGAGGAAAGTTTTAACTGGCAGCAAGAAATGCGCGAACAAGCCCATGTTGAAATTTTCCCTATAGACGAGTAATTATGACATTACGAATTGCAATTACCCCGGGTGAACCTGCGGGGATTGGCCCTGACTTGCTGCTGCAATTAGCTCAGCAACCATGGCAAGCTCAACTGGTCGCTATCGCCGACAAACAGTTATTAAAAGAACGCGCTCAACACTTGGGCCTTAATATTGAGCTAATTGATTTTGATGAAAATGCCCCTGCAGCTAAAGCGCCTGCAGGTAGCATTTATATTCACCAAGTAGATTTAGGCACTGACGTTAAGCTAGGTGAACTAGACGACTTAAACGGCCAATACGTGCTTGATACCTTACGTATTGCCAGCGAAAAAAATATGGACGGTACCTTTGATGCCGTTGTCACGGGCCCTGTTCACAAAGGGATTATTAATAAAGCCGGTATTTCCTTTAGTGGCCACACGGAGTACTTTGCTCAGCAATCGGGCACCTCTGATGTCGTAATGATGCTAGCAACTGAAGGCTTGCGTGTTGCCCTAGTAACAACGCATATACCACTGGCTTATGTATCGCGTGCAATTACACAAGAGCGCTTAACCAAAGTTATTAGTATTTTAAACCACGACTTACAAACTAAGTTTGGTATTGAGCAACCAAAAATTTTAGTGTGTGGATTAAACCCCCATGCCGGCGAAGACGGTCATTTAGGCACTGAAGAAATAGAAACAATTTCACCTACGCTTGAGCTCTTAAACAGCCAAGGCATGAATTTAATTGGTCCGCTTCCTGCCGATACCCTATTTCAGGATAAATACCTCTCTCAAGCCGATGCCGTGCTTGCTATGTATCACGATCAGGGTTTACCTGTGCTAAAATACAAGGGATTTGGTAACTCGGTAAATATAACCTTAGGTTTACCATTTATCCGCACTTCGGTTGATCACGGTACTGCGCTTGATTTAGCAGGCACCGGTGACGCTGAAGTTGGCAGTTTTGAATTAGCGATCCGCGAAGCAATTAAGCTCGCCCATGAAAAAGCACAGAATCAATGACCGATAAAGTACATTTAGGACACCGCGCCCGTAAACGTTTTGGGCAAAACTTTTTATTTGATGAATCTATCATTGATAAAATAGTGACTGCAATCGATCCTAAACCACAAGACAACCTAGTAGAGATTGGCCCAGGTTTAGGCGCAATTACCGAGCCTGTTGCCGATTTAAGCGGCCAACTTACTGTTGTTGAGCTAGATAAAGACTTAGCTCAGCGTTTAATTGAGCACCCTTTTTTAGGTCCTAAATTAAACGTAAACCAAGGCGATGCAATGAAGTTTGACTTTGCAAGCCTTGTACGCGATGACAAAAAATTAAAAGTGTTTGGTAACCTGCCTTACAATATTTCTACGCCATTACTGTTTCATCTTTTTGAGTTTGCTGATCATATTGAGCACATGCACTTTATGCTGCAAAAAGAAGTAGTAAAACGTATGGTTGCAGGCCCAGGCAGCAAAACCTTTGGCCGCTTAAGTGTGATGACGCAATACTACTGCCACGCAATGCCCGTGGTTGAAGTACCGCCAGAATGTTTTAAACCAGCACCTAAAGTAGACTCTGCGGTTATTCGTCTGATCCCTAAAAAAGCCGAGCAACGTACCGCTAAAAGCGTGAAAATTTTAAACACCGTGTGTTTAGAAGCCTTTAATCAACGCCGTAAAACATTGCGTAACAGCTTAGGCAACTTACTCACCGCAGATGAGCTTACCAGCATTGGTATTGATATTACTTTGCGTGCTGAAAGCCTAACGTTACAACAATTTATTGATATAGCTAATTGGATTTATGACAACAAGCAGTAATATTAGCTCTCCTGTAAAAGTCTCTGTAGAGACTTTTTATGTTGAAGGGCAATCTCAGCCTGAGCTAGAAAAGTACGTTTTTGCCTACTCAGTGACAATTAAAAACCACAGTCTTTGCAGCGCTACACTTTTAAGCCGTTATTGGTTGATCACCGATGCCAATGGTAAAGAAGTTGAAGTAGAGGGCGAAGGCGTTGTGGGCGAAACCCCCGTTATAGGCCCAGGCGAAACTTACAAATACACCAGTGGCGCAATATTAGACACCCCTGTTGGCACCATGCAGGGACACTACACACTGCGCAATGAGTTTGGCTCTGAGTTTGAAGCACCTATAAGCGTATTTCGTTTAGCGTGCCCTAACATTTTACATTAGTAAAAAGCGCCATGGCTGATTACGCAATTGGTGATTTACAAGGCTGCTTTAAAGAGTTTAGCCGCTTGCTCAAACGGGTTGACTTTAACCCAAGCAAAGATCACCTTTATTTAGTGGGCGATATCGTCGCACGTGGGCCGGACTCTCTGGCCTGCCTAGATTATATTTATCGCCATCAAGACAGCATGACTGTTACTTTAGGCAATCATGATTTACACATGGTTGCCTGTCACTATCTTAATAAGCCAATCAACCCCAAAGATAAACTCGGTGCTATTTTTGATAGTAAAAAGCTTCCTCACTATATAGCCTATTTGCAAACTCAGCCGCTTGCTATTTATTTAGCACAGCACCGCAGCTTTATATCGCATGCAGGGCTTAACCCTAATTGGTCTATAGAAAGCGCACTTAAACACGCACAGTTTGCTCAGAGTTGTTATCAATCGGCTAATGCTAAGCACTTTTTTGAAAAAATGTATCAGCCCCACCCCGCGATATGGCATGACGATTTAAACGAATTTGATAAGTTTAGGTACATTGTTAACTACTTTACCCGCATGCGCTTTTTAACCAGCAACAACACGTTAGAGCTTAGTGCGAAAGGCGCAATTAGCGATAATAAAACGTTAACAGCCTGGTTCACTCACCCTAATATAAAAGCATTAGAAAACAACCTTATATTTGGCCATTGGGCCGCTCTTGAAGGGGTTACTCAGCTCAATCACATACATGCGCTCGATACCGGATGCGTATGGGGCGGTGCTTTAACGATGATGAACTTGCAAACTAAGCAAAAAATAGTAGAAAAGCCGACGCTTTTATCTAAATAAACTGTAAAACCCCAGCACATATGTTAAATTTAAATTAATAGATATTAATTGCTTAACTTATTGGTTAAAAAGCCGATAAGATGTGATTGAAGTACTTTAATTGGAAATCCATATGAATCTGACAGTAAGCCAACGAATTTGGTGTGGTTTTATATTTATCACCTTATTACTCATAATCATTGGTGGTAACTCTTTAATAAAAATTGCGAGCATTGACCGCTCTACCCAGCAGGTAAACCAGTTATCACTGCCCGCGCTTAATAAAAGCTCAGAACTACAAGCTGAATTTATTTTAATGAGTAAAGCAGCCCAAGCTAGTTTTTATACCACCTCAAGCGCACAGCTCACCCCTATAAAACAAAAAGTACTTGAGCAAAAAGACAAATTCAACTCGCTGCACGCCGACCTTCAACGTGTTGTAAAAAACGATGCATCACTGAGTCAAAAAAGCCAAGCTGTAGAAAAAACCTACTTAAGCTTTTTAGGTACGGTCGAAAACCTATTAGCTGATAAAGATAAACAACTAGCACTTAATAAAACCCTCACAGCACAGCTTGAAACAATTGAGATTGCAGCTGAAGATGCCAATTCAGTCGTGCTTGATATCACAGATATTACTAACTTTGAGCAAAATCACCCACGCGCTTACCAAGCCGCCAATAACTTAGAAAACAACTTTATGTCTGTGGTGAGTAACAGTACCGATATGCTCACGGTTAAGACGACAAACACCTTAGATATTGTAAAAAATGAGCAAGCTTATTACCTTGACGAAGTAATTCGTACTTTAACGTTAATAAAGCCAGCTATAGAGCAAGATAACAACGACCTATACAGTGATTTACAAGCATACGTTGATACGCTGATAGAAAATATTAGCGGTAATAATAGCCTAGCGGCCAATAAGCAGCGCCTTATTGACGCTATCGCACTTACCGAAAAAGAACTTGCCCAATCAGAGCAAGCGACCACTATGGCACTGTCGCAAATTGATGATTTAGTGACACAAGCAAGTACTGTAGCTTACAAATTACAAGAAGGTGTTCGCGAGGATGTAGACTCAGCGACGCTCTGGACATGGGCAGGCATGATCATCGCAACGTTAATTGCAATCGCAATTGCGATTCTTACCGTTAATAGAATCACTAAGCCACTGGCTGAGGTTAATCGGATTTTAGATATTGTTGCCAGCGGTGATATGACCCAACGCTTAGATGACTCTGCAAAAGATGAATTTGGCGAGCTATCAAAAAGCTGTAACACCCTTATAGATAGCCTACGTAGCTTAATTAAGGGCATTATTTCACGCTCAACTCAACTAGCAGCGGCGTCTGAGCAAACATCGGCCATTACCGGTGAGTCAAGCCAAGCTATCCGTAACCAACAAGCACAAGTAGAGCAAGCAGCAACAGCCACAACCGAAATGAGCAGCACGTCGCAAACAGTAAGCAACAGCGCACAACAGGCACTTAACGAAATTAAAAATGCCGATAAAGAAGCTGAACGTGTAAAAGGGATATCTCATCAAAATAAAGCCACTATTGAGCAACTTGCTCGCGAGGTGGACGATGCATCAGGTGTTATTAATAAGCTTCATCAAGACAGCGCATCTATAGGCAGTATTTTAGATGTAATACGCGGCATTGCAGAGCAAACCAACCTATTAGCACTTAACGCTGCAATTGAAGCGGCACGTGCCGGTGAATATGGCCGAGGTTTTGCAGTAGTAGCGGATGAAGTACGCTCACTGGCAAGCAAAACGCAAGAGTCGACCCAAGAGATACAATCTATGATTGAATCGCTTCAAAGTGGCGCAGAAGCGGCTGTAACAGCAATGTATAAAGGTAAACAGCAAGCAGAGTCATGTGTTGAACAAAGCGACTTAGCAAGCAGCGCATTAGACTCAATCACACTTGCCGTATCGCAAGCACACGATGTAAGTGAAGAAATCTCTACCGCAGCTCAAGAGCAACAACAAGTATCACAAGAAATTAGTGAACGTTTAGAATCTATTGTAGCCATAGCCGAGCAAACAGCTGAGGGTGCAAATCAAACAAACATTTCAAGCTCAGAAGTAGCCAAACTTGCTGAAGAGCTAAGAATATCGGTAGAAAACTTTAAGGTGTAATGCACACCTAACAGCAGTAAATTAACGCAATAAAAAACCCGATACTGTTACTCAGTATCGGGTTTTTTGTTTACTTGTTTTAACGCTTAGCGAGAAGCACGCTGGCGATTGCCGCCCACTTTAGGCTTAGTGTTAGCCTTTTTAAATTGGCTAAACCCAGTATGGCGAGTTAAGGCTGGGCGCCCTCCTTTACCTTTACCAGCGCCTTTATGTACTTTTTCATCGCGGCCTTCTTCTGGCACTAAGCAATTTGGGCCTTTACCAATTAAATTGGCTTTACCCATACTACGCAGTGCATCGCGGATCATTGGCCAACCAGATGGATCGTGATAACGCAATATGGCTTTGTGTAAGCGACGTTGGCGCGCTCCTTTTGGCACGGGTACTTGCTCTTTGTTGTTTTTAATATTACGCAACGAGTTCATTTCTGTATGGTAAATGGTGGTTGCATTGGCCATAGGCGACGGGTAAAAGTTTTGTACTTGGTCTAACTTAAAGTCGTTAGATTTAAGCCACAATGCCATGTTAACCATGTCTTCGTCTTTGGTACCTGGGTGCGCTGAAATAAAGTACGGGATTAAATACTGCTTTTTACCCGCTTCTTTTGAGTACTTATCAAATAGCTCTTTAAATTGATCGTAAGCACCCATGCCCGGCTTCATCATTTTAGACAAAGGGCCATCTTCTGTGTGCTCAGGGGCAATTTTTAAATAGCCACCCACATGATGTGTCACCAGCTCTTTTACATAGCGAGGGTCTTGTACGGCTAGATCGTAACGAACGCCTGAGGCGATCAAAATCTTTTTAATGCCTTTCACTTCACGGGCTTTTTTGTATAAATCGATAGTAGGTGTATGGTCTGTATCCATGTGCTTACATATATCAGGATAAACACATGAAAGTCGTCTACAGGTACTTTCTGCTTTTTTGCTCGTACAGCGCAATTTATACATGTTGGCCGTTGGGCCACCTAAATCAGAGATAACACCGGTAAAACCAGGTACTTTATCTCTAATTTGTTCTATTTCATCAATAATCGACTCTTGCGAGCGACTTTGAATAATACGTCCTTCATGCTCGGTAATAGAGCAGAACGAACAGCCACCAAAACAGCCACGCATAATATTAACCGACGTTTTAATCATATCGTAGGCTGGTATTTTTGCATCACCATAACTTGGGTGCGGTATACGCTGATAAGGCAAACCAAATACATCATCCATCTCATGGGTTTCGAGCGGAAATGCCGGCGGGTTAACCCAAATAGAGCGATCGCCATGGCGCTGAAATAACGCACGAGCACAACCTGGGTTGGTCTCTTGGTGCAAAATGCGCGAAGCATGGGCATAAAGCGGTTTATTAACACTTACTTGCTCAAATGCAGGCAGTTTAACGTATGTTTTTTCCCACGGTTTAGGACGCGCAGGCTGAATAGTTATAGGCTTAGCGGCCTCTGCTTTTAAATCAATACCGGCTTGCTTAAACTCTGATTTACTACACCCAACATCATCAGCCCCATAGGGGTTTGGGATAGGGTCAATTTTGCCAATTTTATCAATCGCTGTTGAATCACTTCCGCGCCAGCCCGGTATTGGCTCTTTACGAATAACCGCTGTACCACGAATATCCTGAATTGTATCCATAGTTTCGCCAGCGGCTATACGATGGGCTACTTCCACCAGCGGGCGCTCTGCATTACCATAAATAAGGATGTCGGCTTTGGCATCAAATAAAATACTACGGCGTACTTTTTCTTGCCAGTAGTCGTAATGAGCAATACGGCGCAAGCTTGCTTCAATACCACCAATAACAATAGGCACACCTTTGTAGGCTTCGCGTAAGCGCTGAGAGTAAATCATCACCGCACGGTCAGGGCGCTTGCCGCCCACATTACCTGGTGTATAGGCATCGTCATGGCGCATTCGTTTTTCTGCCGTGTAGCGGTTGATCATCGAATCCATGTTGCCGGCTGTTACACCAAAAAATAAGTTTGGTTTACCAAGCCCCATAAAGGCATCTTTTGATTGCCAATCTGGCTGAGCAATTATACCTACTCTAAAGCCTTGCGCTTCAAGTACACGGCCAATAACCGCCATACCAAAACTAGGGTGATCAACATAGGCATCGCCGCTAATAATTATAATGTCGCAGCTATCCCAGCCAAGAGCGTCCATTTCTTCGCGAGTGGTAGGTAAAAATGGGGCGGTGCCATAACATTCTGCCCAATATTTGGGGTATGAAAATAGCGCGCGTTCAGCTTTAAGGGAGCTCATAGTTTTGGCCGTAGAATAACAAAAGGCGCGAATTATATCCTAATACATTGCTTATTTATACAACATTACCTAGAGATATCGCGCCTACTGTAAAGTCTGTTTATATTAAGTTTTTTTACTTCGCTCTTTAATAAACTCTAAAAGTTCGTGCTCAGGCATTGGCTTAGCGTACATAAAACCTTGTACTTCATCACACCCTAAGTTTTTCAAAAACTCTGCCTGCTGCTGTGTTTCTACACCTTCAGCAATTGTTTTTAGTCCTAGTTTAGCACCAAGCGACACCACCAAAGCAGCAATAGCACCGGTGTCGTTATCGGGTAAATCTTTTACAAATGCGCGGTCTATTTTAAGCCTGTCAAGCGGTAAACTTTGTAAGTAACTTAACGAAGAAAAGCCCGTTCCAAAATCATCAATCGCCACTTCTACGCCTAATTCTTTTAACTCTTTTAGGGTATTGATCACGGTTTCTAATTCATCCATTACCACGCTTTCAGTCACTTCTAACTCTATATTACAGGGTTTAACATCGTACTTTTGTAAGGTGTTTTTTACTGTTGTAGCGTAGCCTTTAACCTTAAATTGCGGCACAGATACATTTACAGCAATGCAAATTTCTTCACCGAGTGCCTCTAAGCGTTTTTGCTGTTGGCAAGCTTGTTCTAAAACCCATTGGCCAATATCAACAATTAAACCGGCATCCTCTGCTAAAGGCACAAACACCGCAGGAGATATAAACGAGCCATCTTCTGATGGCCAGCGCAGTAATGCTTCACAGCCAATCAAAGATAAATTATCAAGTGAAAGCTGAGGCTGATACCACACTTGGAGTTTTTGCCGAGCAAAGTCATGACGTAACTGCCTAATAATACCTAAGCGCCAAGCCATTTTGTCTTGCATATCAATATCGTAGTAAATACCCTCTTTGCATTTAAGCTTTTTAGCTTGGTTTAATGCAATATAGGCAACTTTGAGTGTATCTAACCCAGTACTTTGAAAGTCTTGCTGCTGACATAAACCAATTCTAAAATCGACAGGCAAAATATGCTCGCCAGCACTAAAAGGCACACTTAGCACATCGTTAAATTGTTCAAGGTCAAACTCCGTTTGGCGAATAATAAAGCCAAATACATCTGCGCCAATACGCGACAATAACTTTGCGTCTGGATAAGCATCTTTAAGCCGCTTTACAATCTCGATTAACAAATGATTGCCAATTTCTTGTCCTAAGCCATTGTTAATATCTGCAAAACCAATCACATCAATTAATACAAAAACGTAGTCATTAACGTGTGGCTTTTGATAACGCACTACCCGCTCAATAAAATTAGTACGATTAGAAATACCGGTTAGTACATCTTTGTAGGCCGCATCTCTTAGCTTTACAAACAGCCTTACGTTATCAAGGGCTACACTCACATTAGTAAGAAAAATCTCTGCAAATTGCAGCTGCGCATCACTCGGTTTATGCTCGCACTCTAAATAAATAGCAGCCTGGCGGTGCTTACTTTTAACAATAAAAGTTACGCTCGAATCAGTTTGGCAATGCTGAGCCGACTCAAAACACTGATCTACTTGTTCAAGCGCAACGCTATCAACATTAGCAAGCTTTTCACCAAAGTAGCTCTCATAATGGCCACTACCACCCAATACTTGAATAAAGTTATCGCCATCTAGCTTACTGCATACCAACCCAACTTGTTGACACTCTAAAATAATGCCCAAGTGTTTAATAACCTCTTTGCACAACACTTTAATATCGGTAAGCCCTAAAATAGACTTTGAAGCCGAAACAATGGTGTTCATCGCATCACTTTGATACTCAAGCTGGCATACTTGCTCGTACGAACGAATAGCGGTGATTAAAGAAGTTACTAATTTAGAACGAGTTAACTCTGTTTTTGTTTTATAGTCGTTAATGTCATATTCGCGAATTACTTTTTCTTCTGGGGTGTTGCCCGCTTGGCCGGTTCGTAAAATAATTCGCACATGCTGATTGTTAAGCTCTTCGCGTACGCGTTTTACAACTTGCAAACCCGCATCATCAGATTCCATCACTACATCTAAAAAAATAACGGATATTGTATTATTGTTTTTGAGTATTTCGATGGCTTCGCTGCCAGAGTACGCATCGTGAAAACGCAGCCCTGCCCCCCAAAACTCTACGCCCGACAATGCAAGCTTAGTCACTGAATGTATTTCAGGATCGTCATCAACGATCAAAACATCCCAAAAATCAGATAATTCTTGGGTTATTTCCTCTTCGCTGTCTGGCGCTAAAAATAAAAAATCGCTTTGCTCTGACGACATTATCTACCCTTTATCAGTTTTAATACTTATATAAGCTCATACCTATGTGCTAAAAATATATTTTTGGTTTATAGGCTAATTCATACTATAGTCGATTAATAAAAAGTTGTTATATTTCAAACTAAAAAACTCGTAAAAGGTGTGCCTATTAAATTTTTTAAAATCCTTATAAAAACGCTCTTATTGTTAGTTTTAGTGGCTATTTTGATTGGTTTAACCCTGCCGCAAAATTACAGCGTAAATAAAAACATACAAATAAATGCCAATGTAGCGACCGTTAAATCGCTGGTCTCTGACTTTAGCCTTTGGCATACATGGTCACCTTGGGGCAAAGTAGATCCGTCTATCACTTTTACTTTAGGCGAACCTAGTCGCGGTATAGGCGCGCATCAATCGTGGCAAAGCGACTGGGGGTATGGAGAAATGACCATTACGTCGCTTTCGCAAAATAAAATGACCTTTAATGCACTTTTAAAAAATGAGCATATTATTGAAGGTGAAATTACATTTACCGAAGTAGAAGGTGTGGTAAATGTAACGTGTAATATTAATGGCCAAACCAATACCCCGCTAATTTCGGGTTATCTATCAATTTTTAGCGAGTATGTATTAAGCAATACAGTGTCACTTGGCTTAAATAACTTACAAACAGTGGCGCAATTACGCGACCAAAAAACACAGCTGGATAACGATGACAGTAAAATCAGCCCAAGCGAGAATTAACCTCGCCAATATAATTGAGTCTTTACTTGGCTACCCCGTAAAAAAAATAACCACAAATACAGGGCAACCAAGTACAGATCAAAGTTACGGTTCTAAAGGCGATCTAAACCCGCTTTATCACATAAATAGCGATAACCCTATTTTAGCGCGCGCCCAAAAGCGCCAAGATTTACTGCTTATAAAACAGCAGCAAAATATAGAAACCATTTTAGCTAAAGCAATGGGATTTTGCCCCGATGTGGCAAGCAATAAGCAACCAGATGCCGACTGGATAGAGCGCTTTATTGCCCTATGTGAAGACACCTCAAATGAATCGATGCAAACACTGTGGGCTAAAATTTTAACTGGCGAGACCCTCAACCCCGGTACATTTTCTATAAAAAGCTTACAAACACTCAAGCATATGACCCAACGCGAAGCAGATGCATTACAAAAGTGTGTATCGCTGAGCAGCTACAACGCAAAAGACGACAGCCACTTTATTTTATTGGGGTTTTATAAAAAGCCTTCGCTTTTCGACTTACTACGAAAAGGCAATAAGGTATCGCTAAATTTAGGAAAAACGGGGATCAGCTTTCCTGATATTTTAACGCTAATGGATCTTAATTTACTCTACAGAAAAGAAATAGAATCGGCGGTATTAAAAGCAGGTCAAGAACTCACCCTGTCGTTTTTATCGCAAAAAGTGACGTTAAAAGCTAAAAGCAGTGACTTAGTATTAAGCTATTACAAGTTTACCCAAACTGGCGATGAGCTTTCTAAGCTTATAAATTACCCGGTAAATAAGGTGTATAAGCAATTAATTAATAATGCATTGGAGGGAGAATTTGATTTAACGTGGCATGTTAATAAATAACACACCACGCTGTAAGCTCACTAATTAAAAGTGAACTTGAATACCCGCAAATGGGCCTGATGCGTCAATATCGGTGTTAATATCATCAACATCATCTAGCTCTAACGTCATAGAACGGTAACCTGCTTTAATAGCTACATCTACCGCTAGGTTATCAATAAGTTCATACGCTACGCCTACTTGGTAGTCTTGCACTTTACTATCGTCGATAGCTAAAAAGCTGCCTTCAAAAAACACACTTAAACCCGTAAATGGTAAGCCTGCTTCAGCACGGCCATACGCAAGTGGAACAAAGCCCGAAAAATCTTTAGTCTCAGAGAAGTTAGTGCCGCCTTGTTGAGTGGTACCAGTTACAACAATGTCACCGTCAAACTGCTTTGCGTTTAAACCTAAATCAATTGAAATTAAATCGTTATCAAAAATTTCGTAATAAAGAATGTAATCAATGTGAGTTAAATCACTTAATGTATTTGCAGTTGTACCAACTACGTAATCTGAGCCATTAAAGCTAAACGTATCAGTAAGGGTTGCTGAGCCATTAAGTTCAAGCTCAGTGTATTTAAGCTTTAGGTTAGGAACTAATGGCACTGGGTGCTCTAGTGCCGCGTAGTAGCTAATAAAGGTTTCGTCTTCAAAATTAAAATCTTGTGGTGCGTTATCTTTGTAAGAAAACTGACCGTCGTTATCTGACTGCCAGCCATCAACACCTACATATAAACCTAATAGAGTGTCTGCCTGTGCTGCTGGTGCTAAACATGCCATTGAAAGGGCAGCTGCTAAACAATACTTTTTCATTTTTTATCCTTGAGCTAGTAGTTCGCTAAGTTCGATTAAAGCCGCATTGGCTCTTGAAATATAATTTGCCATAACTAAAGAATGATTTGCCACAAAGCCAAAACCATTCCCGTTTAATATAATTGGGCTCCACACGGTTTCTTGTGTTGCCTCAAGCTCACGTATAATTTGCTGTAAGCTTACACGTGCATTTTTCTTTTCTAATACATCAGCAAAGTCATACTCAACCGCTTGTAAAAAGTGTAATAACGCCCACGTTGCACCGCGCGACTCGTAAAACACGTCGTCTATTTCCCACCACGATGTTCTTACTTGTTGCTGAAGTGGTGTGTAGGTCGCTTGCGTGTTTGAAGAATTACCGGCTAAATCGGTATTTACTTTGTCTTGGCCAACACTTGCACTTAAACGCTGACTTAAACTGCCTAAACGCTTTTCGGCTTCTTTTAACCAGCTGCGTAGATTATCTGCACGTGAATAAAATTGGCTATCGCGCTCATGCTCGTTAGCAATTTGTGAGCGGTACACAAGAAGGTAGTCTATTCCCTTTTGGTACTCTCCCTCGGCACTTGGCCACGCCCATGCCTCAGAGCTAATATTAAATTGTGGCTGCGCTTTTTTAAGGGCTTCATGTTCGGTAGATTGCGACTGTGAACGGCTAAAATCTTTACGCATTGATAACGCTAAATCACGCACCATTTCAAGCGCGCCATATTCCCACGCTGGCATGTCATCCATTATCACACTTGGCGGCATCACATCGTTTGATAAATACCCACCTTGCTTATCAAGTAATGTGCTAGCAACGGTAATAAGCGTTGAGGTGGTTGTATAGCCTGTTACCATTTTTTCGTTGCGTGCTTGCGCCGTTTCTTTTGCATTAGTTACTACGTTAAAACGTGCCGGCTCAATGCTCCAATAAACTGCAATAGCGTAAAAAATAATAAGTAGTACCACTAAGGCACCAGCTATTTTTCCTTTATGTTGCGACATTTATCCTCCTAGTGATGAGCGTGTTGTTTTTTAGATGGCTTTGAATGCGCAGCTTGCGCTTCAAGCGAAACCACTTGAGCATTAGTAAACAAGCGGTTACCGTCACTAAAATATAGCGTGAGTTTACGTTCTTGCCCTACTTTTAGTGGCTCTTGTGGATCAAATACCATTAAATGGTAACCACCAGGCTCAAAGCTTAGGCTTTCATGGCCCTTAATAGTAACGGCTTTAACCTGTTGCATTTTCATCTTGCCATTGACATGTTTGTGCTCATGTATTTCTACACGGCCTAAACCTTCGATGGTTGCTTTAGTTAATTTAGCAACACCACCACCGTGGTTAGAAATTGTTAAATAGCCAACACTCGACTTACTACCAGGCAAAAACGCCCTTACTTGTGCATGGCTTACTTCAAGCTTAGCTTCGTCTGTATCGTGGCTGTGCCCAGCGTGTGCAGCAACCGATGACGAAAACACATTAATCATTAACGCCGAGGCCATAAAAAAGCACTGCTTCATCATCGCTTTATTCCTTGTGAAAGCATAAAATTTCACTTTAAATTTAACATAGTTAACTAATAATAGTCAGTTAAATTAAGGCTTAAGAGGTTACTTTTTTGTTATCGAGCACCAACCAGCACAGTACAGCTACAAATAATAATGGCCAGGCTATCATCACTGAACCAAATAACAGTGCCAAAATGGTGCCAACCAGCGCGACAATCCCTGCGCCTATTAACCCCATGGTCACTAAAGCCATTACGGCTACCACTGCAATAATAGCGACTAATACACCAGCCAGCTCGAGCCCTACCCAGCTCATATCTGCAATCCACAGTGGGAACTGCCATGAATCAAAATGTATTAGCGGCACAGTATCAGTAAAAAGTAACACATATACGACAACACATATTGCTAAGGTTTTCATATCCCTCTCCTAATACGCACGCTCTTCAAGGCGGCAGTGAGCAATCAAATAACCAAGCGCTACTGCAAACGGAAAACTTATAAATAATAAAATAGTTACTAAGCGTGTTGACCACACTGGAAAATCAAGGCGACGCGCTAACCCACTGCATACGCCCGATATTTTTTTATTCAGTGAATCTTTGTACCAACCACGCTGTGTTTTAAAGTTATTCATACTCTACTCCTTAAGCGCTTGGCGCAGTTGTACTGGTATTACTTTGCTTAACACTGGCTTTTAAACGAGCCAGCTCTGCATCTATTTTTTCATTTTTAACTAAAGACTCAATTTGCTCAGCGGTTGATTGCGCTGTATTTGTAAGTTCATAAGCATCAACCTGTGCTTCTATGCCTTCCACTTTTTGCTCTATCACTTCAAAGCGAGACAAAGCATTTACGACCTTGTCACTGTGTAATTGCATGTTCACTTTTTCACGTGCAGCAACAATATCGTGGCGTTTTATTAATTGAGCTTGTTTGCTTTTAGCTTGCGCCATTTTTTGCTGTAAACGCTCACAATCTGCCGTAATTTTCTCTATCGACTCTTTTAGAGTATTTAGCTGAGTGTTTTTTGCTGCAATTTGCTCATCTACTCGCTGTTTTTCTACTAACGCAGACTTGGCTAAATCGTCACGGTTTTTAGCAACTGCCAGCTCAGCTTTTGTTTGCCACAAAGTTAAGTCTTTTTGTTTTTGTGCAATTTGGCGTTTAAGCGTTTTTTCTTCGCACAGCAAGGCTGCGGCCGTGCTTCTACATTCGTTAAGCGCTTCTTGCATTTCACTTAGCATAAGGTTGAGGAGTTTTTCTGGCTCTTCTGCTTTATCCAGCATGGCAGCAATATTGGATTGGATAACATCATTTACACGATTAAATATACTCATTGTTTTGTCCTGTTGTTTTTAATTGATAACAACAACAGGATTCCAAGAGTTATGCCAAGTAACAAAAATTTATTTATAATCCTTTATATTCAATTAGTTAGACAGGTAATAAGTTATTTTAAACTAACTAAAAACTGAATACTAATAAGCTAAAATCACTAATTTATTTATATTTTGACTAAATTTTAGTTATAAAAAAACCACTTTATAAAGTGGTTTTTTATAACTATTCAGCGCTTTAGTATTACTCAGGCACAAAACTTAATGCTTTATCCATTACCGACAAATCAGCCTGTTTACCGTGACCGTTTTCTGAAAGGTGACGTCTAAATCCGCGCGCCCCTGGCTGCCCCTGAAAAATGCCCAGCATATGGCGTGCTATATGCCAAAAGTTAGCACCTAAACGCATTTCTTCTTCTATGTAATCATACATAGCGCGCACCACATCGTGACGAGTCTGAGTATTTGCCACCTCACCGTAAATCTTTTCATCCACCTCATTAAGTATAAATGGATTACTATATGCTTCGCGACCAATCATAACGCCGTCTATATGCGCTAGGTGCGCTAGGCTTTCTTCAATTGTTTTAACGCCGCCATTAATGCTTAAGTCGAGCTGTGGGTAGTCTTTTTTTAGTTGGTAAACGCGTGGGTAATCAAGAGGCGGTACTTCACGATTTTCTTTAGGGCTTAAACCATTTAACCACGCTTTACGGGCATGAATAATAAAGTCATCACAGCCAACTTTATGGCTGGCTTCAATTAATGCGCATAAAAACTCATACGAGTCTTGCTCATCAATACCGATGCGTGTTTTTACCGTAACAGGAATACTAACTTCGCTTTTCATTGCCGCAACACACTGTGCAACCAGCTCAGGCTCGGCCATTAGGCATGCACCAAAGCGCCCGTTTTGTACTCTATCTGAAGGGCAGCCTACATTTAAATTAATCTCATCGTAACCGCGCTCACCCGCAAGCTTTGCACACTTTGCTAGCGCCTCGGGATCAGAACCCCCCAGCTGCAAAGCAACCGGCCCCTCGTGCTGATTAAAGTGTAGGTAATCGCCGCGACCAAATAAAATCGCCCCCGTGGTGATCATCTCAGTGTATAAAACAGCGTGCTTACTCATCTTACGATGAAAAGTGCGACAATGACGATCAGTCCAATCAAGCATGGGTGCAACCGAGAAACGTCTCGAAAATTTACTTGTCTGTCTAGCTACTTCTGCCATTAATTCCTCTACCTTACCTGCAGTTTATACTTTATGACCCAATTACTATCTTTTTGTGATTTATTGAAAAATTATATACTCATCCACTTGTAAAGTTCATTCAAGCTTATCAATAGATCATTTAACAGCACCAAAGGTTTATTATATAAGACTACAAGCAATAGGTCATGACAAACTACTTACTTATTATACTTGATGAAATACACCTAACTCAATATCTGTAAGTGTTCTCATTTACATAAATAATTTTTGCTTAACTTTCATATAGCCTCTTATACTACTTCTATTGCTTGGTAGTAGAGGCTTAATGTAATTTTTATACCTTTATTTGCTCCCTTCCTTCCTTACTTCTGAATTAATTGCTAACCTCGCATTAACGTTTTTACTTAAACAATTTTTTGCTAACGGAATAATTATGCTAAAAAAAATATCGCTACTTGTCGGGATGGCAATCAGTGCAAACGTAATGGCTAAAGGCGGAGTTTCACCTTATTTACCTTTAAATCAAGTTCCCGAACTTGAGCATAATATTCAACGCCTTTTAGCTGTAAGTAAAAACACCCACTTAATGAGTAAGCCCTATAAAGCTCACGATATTTACAACGTACTGCAAAAAATTAGATTCACACACCCTAATCTATACCACACACTTACTTACCAAATAAATCCGTACATTCAAGCAGGGGCGCTTACTTTTGTTAAAGGCACAGCATCTGTAGGAACAAACAATAAAAACTTGCCTAATCAACGAGGGCAGACCACAAAAACAAATTTAATTATCGAAGGTGGCGCTAATTTAAGTTTGGGCGACTACTTCGGTGCAAGCGCCGTAGGGATTATAAATGAAGATGGAATTATCCCAACCCAAAGCATTGTTTATATGGGGTTTAAATACGCTCAGCTAGATATTGGCTACCGCGAACACTGGTACTCTCCTTTTAACAGTAGCGCTATGTTACTAAGCACCCAAGCCGAAACAACCCCATCTATAACTTTAAGTAATGTCGAGCCAATTACAGATTTTAAGATACGCTACGACATGTTCATTAGCCAAATGACAGAGCAAAGAGGGATTTTAAAAAACCAAAGGGTCGAAAATCCCGAGGACCGAGAGTACGAGCCTGGTAAACCTTACTTATTTGGCTTACACACCAGCTTTTCTGTCACAGACAATTTAACGATAAGTTTAAGCCGCCTAATGCAGTTTGGCGGAGGCCCGCGAAGCGTAACTTTAAAAGATTTCGCCGAGGGTTTTTTCAGCCCTGGTAGTAAAGATAATGTAGGCGAAGACGATACTGACGACGCTAACTTTGAATTAGGTGACCAATTGGGTGCAGTCGCTTTTAGCTATTCAAATACATTAAATAACCTAGCCTATGAACTTTATGCAGAGGTAGCCCTTGAAGATACTTTAGGTGGCGGTGGCGGCGGCAGAAATAACGCTTACAGCTTCGGCCTATTTATTCCATTTATTAATAAAAATCATAGCATTCGATTTGAGCATAGTAATTGGCAAGCGCTTTGGTACGCAAATGGTATATACCTAGATGGCAATAGAAATCATGGGAATGTAATAGGCCATTGGGCTGGAGATGAGCATGATTACGAAGATTACGTAGCAGCAAAAGCAATAAGCTTAGATTGGAATTGGCAATTAAACCGTAAAGAGCGCTTTCAAACTATATTTCGTGCTTTAAAAAATTCAGGCGACCAATACTCAACAAGTTACGAAGTACAGGTCTCTTATAATAGAAAACTAGCTAGGCCTTTATGGGGAGCTAAAAGCTGGGGTGTTGAGCTATACAGCGGAAAGAACGTTTACGGAGACTCATTTTCTAAATTAGCTGTTATTGCTAATTTTAACTAATAAAAATGCCTACAAAGTTAAAGACTCTGTAGGCATTTTTATACTAACACTGTTAAATTTAACAGATTAAGTATTATTTAATCACTACCAAATAAATCACGAGTATAAACTTTGTCAGCAATATCGCTTAACTCTTCAACCATACGGTTAGAAACCACAACATCAGACATCTGCTTAAATTCATTTAAGTCTTTAATCACACGCGAATGATAAAATTCATTCTCTTCAAGTACAGGTTCAAAAACAACAACCTCTATACCTTTAGCTTTAATGCGTTTCATAATACCTTGAATGGCAGACGCTCTAAAGTTATCAGAGCCCGTTTTCATTACTAATCGATACACTCCAACAATTTTAGGTTTGCGGTTAATAATTGAATCAGCAATAAAATCTTTACGTGTTGTATTGGCATCTACAATAGCGCCAATAATATTGTTTGGTACATTTTGGTAATTAGCTCGTAGCTGCTTGGTATCTTTTGGCAAACAGTAGCCACCGTAACCAAACGACGGGTTGTTATAATGGTTACCAATACGAGGGTCTAACCCTACACCTTGTATAATTTGCTTAGAGTTTAAGCCATGTGCTTCTGCGTAGCTATCAAGCTCATTAAAATAAGCAACTCGCATAGCAAGGTAAGTGTTAGAAAATAACTTAATAGCTTCAGCTTCTGTCGAGTCAGTAAATAGCACTTCAACATCTTGCTTAATCGCACCTTGCTTAAGTAAGTTAGCAAAAATAGTTGCGCGCTCGCTTTGCTCACCTACAACAATACGTGACGGGTGTAAGTTATCGTAAAGCGCTTTGCCTTCACGTAAAAATTCTGGTGAAAATATTAAGTTTTCAGCATTAAGCTGCTGTTTAATACCGGCTGTAAAGCCTACAGGAATAGTCGATTTTATTACCATAACTGCATTAGGGTTGTGCGCCATTGCATCTTTAATTACCGCTTCAACCGAGCTGGTATTAAAGTAGTTATTTTCTACATCGTAATCGGTAGGGGTCGCTATGATTACATAATCAGCATTTTTATAAGCCGCTACTTTATCGGTAGTTGCAGTAAAATTTAGGTCACTACGCGTTAAAAACTCACTAATTTCAGTATCAACGATCGGTGATTTATTATCATTTAAAAGTGCTATTTTTTGCTCATCAATATCAAGCGCTACCACTTCATTGTGTTGCGATAAAAGCATAGCGTTTGAAAGGCCCACATAACCTGTACCTACCACGGCAATTTTCATGTTATTCCCTTAGGTTTAAAATATTTCCATCATTTTATCAGAGCCAAGTGAGAAAACGAATAAGCAAAAAACTTATTAGTTTAAACTTGTACAACCGCTCATTAGAGCACTCTTGAATTATTATAAAGGTGGGTGAAATAAAAAAGCCCACACTTAATAAAGTGTGGGCTTTTTTATTATAAATTAACTACATTATCTTTAATGCTTTGCTCGTCACTTTGAGTAATTTGGGTCATAAAGTCAGTAAAATCTTTACCTAATTTTTTATCGCGCATTGAATATTCAACAATGGCTTTTAAGTAGCCAAGCTTATCGCCACAATCATGTGAGCGACCGCTCATATGAAACGCTTCAACGGTTTCTTGAGTCATTAATGCATCAATAGAATCGGTTAGCTGTATTTCGCCACCAGCACCAACGGGGGTTTTAGCTAATAATGGCCAGATATTTTTACTTAATACATAACGGCCAACTACCGCAAGGTTTGAAGGTGCTTCATCTGCATCAGGTTTTTCTACCATCGTTTTAATTGCAGCGCTGTTACCAGGTGTTAATTGCACGCCATTAATGTCAGCAATACCATATTTGCTTACGTCTTCTTGTGCCACTGGCTCTAGCATAATTTGGCTAGCTTTGGTCTCATTAAAACGCTTAATCATAGCTGCTAAGTTTTCAGTTTTTTGATCGGCCGTATAAGCATCAAGTATTACATCTGGCAGTAATACAATAAAGTCGTCATCGCCAACAATAGGTTTTGCACATAAAATAGCGTGTCCTAGGCCTTTAGCTTCGCCTTGGCGAACGCTCATTACTGTTACATCTGCAGGGCAAATAGAACGCACTTCTTCAAGCAGCGCACGCTTAACACGCTTTTCTAAAGTTGCTTCAAGCTCGTAGCTGGTATCAAAGTGGTTTTCTATGGCGTTTTTAGAGCTATGCGTTACAAGTACAATGTCTTTAATACCGGCAGCTACACACTCACTCACTATGTATTGAATAAGTGGTTTATCTACAATCGGTAGCATTTCTTTAGGAATTGCTTTGGTCATAGGTAACATGCGTGTGCCAAGACCGGCAACAGGAATAACAGCTTTCATGGGTAGTCCTTTAATTTGAAATAAAAATTTATACGTTGATCTTAACTTAGCAACCTTAAAGTAGATACAACCTGAATATATTTAATAACGTGCTTTATAATATGTGGATTAATTGTTCTGCAAATAATAACGCTGACTCCAGCTAAACACTATTATTTCGCGTGACTAAAGCTTGCTCACGTTAGAAGCGAAGCTTCAAATTTTTTTAAAATATAATAACCAAAGTAAAAGCTTCGCGTCTACAATTAAACTCAACATCGTTCAGCTCTTGACCTAACTATTTGTAATATTCTACTAACTCTTTAATAAAGCGTTCAACTTGCATTTTAGGTAACTCATTAATGCCAGCAGCGGCAGCACGACCACCGCCCGTATCAAACTTACTACATATATCTACAGCGCCTTGCTTATTGGTAAGAGGGGCTCTAACGCTCACTAAGTAACTACCTTTGTTATTAAACGTAAATACCGCGTGAGCTTTATTTGGAGACTGATTAGCAAGGTCATTACCTAAAACGCCGCTTACTCGACGAGCCCAAGCAGCATCCTCTAATAATATTACTTTAGCTGTATCGCAATCATGGAGTATTTGCGCATTAGCGGCTTTCTCCATATCAGCTTTATAAGCTTGCTCAAGAGTATAATAAACCGAGCTTTTATCGTTTATTGCATCAAAAGGTGACTTATACTGCATAAGCAGCTCAAATAAATCGGCAGGTGCAAAATGTAAATCTGCCACTTCACTTCCGTAGCCGTTATAGTTTATGTAAGTACCAAATGCTTTTAACTGTGACTTTTGAAGTTCAGTTAATCCAAGCTTATCGGCCTCGCTATCAGCCTTAGCAAATAAGTTATCACCATAAGCGGCAGTAATAGCCCATAAGTGAAATTGTTTATCTAGCAAATCACTGACAATTAAACTTGTACACATATTTGCATCTAAATCTATATGGGCAAATAAATTTGCATGGTTAGGTATATCCCCAGCTTTGTGGTGATCAACATACATAACACGAGCCCCAGCACTTAAGGCATCGTGAAGCGCTGGCATATTCTTTTCCATAGAAATATCCAATACCCTAATACAGTCCCCTTCTTGAGGAGTGATTTTTTGCATTAATTGAATATCGCGTTTAACACCCGTTACCTTTACTGTCTCGGTGGGGTTAGCTAATTGCAGCTGTAATAAAGCAATAATGCCGTCGGCATCACCGTTAAAAATGTCATATTTCATAATACTCTCAAGTACCAAAATAGAAAAAGTATACCAATATAATTAAAGGCAGCTCTTAACCTAAGGATAGTAAGCATAGGGTCTACTATCACAAAAAGCGTGTTTATTTTATCAACAAAGCAGCCAAGTACTACCACACAAAGTAAAGCCATTGGTAAATTTACTAATCAAAAGTAGTTAACTGTTAGTTCCTACAATTTTATTTTTTATCAAATAATCAACAATTTGATCTGCGCATTGTTCAATGGTCTGCTCTGCTGTATGGACATGTATGTCCGGGTTTTCAGGCACATCAAAAGAAGAGCTAATCCCTGTAAAATTTGGAATCTCACCCGCACGCGCTTTTTTGTATAGTCCCTTAGGGTCTCGACTTTCACAAATAGCTAGTGGCGTGTCGATGAACACTTCTATGAATTCACCTTCATTCACTATACTTCGAGCCTGAGCGCGATCAGCTTTAAATGGCGAAATAAACGCAGTAGACACAATAAGTCCTGCGTCCACAAACAGCTTAGCAACTTCACTTATACGACGAATATTTTCAACGCGGTCTTCATCACTAAAAGTGAGCCCTTTGTTTAAACCCATACGGACATTATCGCCGTCAAGTAAGTATGTATGACACCCTAGCGAAAATAGTTTCGCCTCTACAGCATTTGCAACTGTTGATTTCCCTGAGCCACTTAATCCAGTATACCAAAGTAGTGCTGGTTTATGGCCTTTGTGCTGTTGCTTCTGATCTCTCGACACAGTTTGTGTGTGCCATACTATGTTTTCATCTTGGCTCATTAAAGCACCTTTATTTTAAATTATTTAAAGCCTGAAACTTATAACGCTCTATATTATATTGTTTAGAGTTTGCTCACGTTAGAAGCGAAGCTTCTCATGGTTTAGAATGTAATAACCAATGTAAAAGCGCTGCTTTTAAATGCCAGTAAGCTACGCGCCTACAAGTAAATTTAACCACCACGCCAATTTTCAACGTAGGCGTGAAGCTTGCTCACGCAATAAATTGAAACATCTACACTTTTATACCAACGCACCAGCAAGCAAGGCGCCTACAAAAAAATTTAATCACCGCGCCAATTTTCAACGTAGGCGCGAAGCTTGCTCACGCAAGAAATTGAAACATCTACACTTTTATACCAACACGCTAGCAAGCAAGGCGCCTACAAAAAATTTAATCACCGCGCCAATTTCAACGTAGGCGTGAAGCTTGCTCACGCAAGAAATTGAAACATCTACACTTTTATACCAACGCGCCAGCAAGCAAGGCGCCTACAAGTAAATTTAACCACCACGCCAATTTTCAACGTAGGCGTGAAGCTTGCTCACGCAAGAAATTGAAACATCTACACTTTTATACCAACGCGCCAGCAAGCTGCGCGTCTACAAGTAAATTTAAACACCGCGTAATTTTCGGTGTAGACGTAGAGCTTGCTCACGCAATAAATTGAAAAATCTACACTTTTATACCAACACGCTAGCAAGCAAGGCGCCTACAAGTAAATTTAACCACCGCGCCAATTTTCAACGTAGGCGTGAAGCTTGCTCACGCAAGAAATTAAAACATCTACACTTTTATACCAACGCGCCAGCAAGCAAGGCGCCTACAAAAAATTTAACCACCACGCCGACTTTCAACGTAGGCGTGAAGCTTGCTCACGCAAGAAATTAAACATCTATACTTTTATATCAACGCGCCAGCAAGCAAGGCGCCTACAAAAATTTAACCACCACGCCGACTTTTAACGTAGGCGCTAAGCTATTAACTCGATGTTTTTTTTCAGCTAACACTAAAAGGAAAAAACACAGGTACAAACACCAATACAACAAGTGCATACACAATGCTAATGGGTAACCCCAGCTTTACAAAGTCATTTAACCTATAATTGCCTGCATTAAACACCATTAAATTTGTTTGATATCCATACGGGCTAATAAAGCTGCCACTTGCGGCAAATGCTACCGCCATAACAAAAGGTAATACATCAACGCCAAAACCTAATGCAACGGTATATCCTATAGGAAACATTAAAGCAGCTGCTGCGTTATTAGTTATAAACTCAGTCATTAACCAAGTTACTACATAAACTAATACAAATGCAGTGTATACATACCTAGGGTCGTCAAATTGACCTATAAATCCACCTAGCGATTCAACCACGCCAGAGTTAACCAGCGCGTTCGACAGCAAAATAGCTGAAGAAACCACCAACCAAATATCTATAGGAAAACGTCTAACAATTTCGTTTGTAGTTAAACTGCGCGTAAATAAAAGGCCACCAAGAAGTAACACCAAACCTTCTAACAAATCTAAAACGTCAACCGCAGCCAATGCAATGGTAGTTATAAATCCACCAATAGAAAGCCAAGCACGCCAGCCATTAATTCTACTTTCGGGCTCAACACCCGAAAGTGTTAAAAAGTTTTTGTTTATATTTGTTCTCGATTTATAGTCATCACCTACAGCTAAAACTAAAAAGTCACCTGAACGAATTACTACATCACCCAGCTTACCCGATACTTGCTCGCCGTCTCGTCTAATGGCAACCACTGCTGCGTCAAATAAAGCCCTAAATCCAGTAGTTTTTAACGTACGTCCAACAATAACGCTTTCAGGCCTAACTACCACCTCAGTGAGATTACTATTTAAAGTGCCATTTTTTTCTGCAAAAATTTCTAATCCAGAAAACTGCCCTAGTTGTAATAACTTAGTTATATCACCACAAAATATAAGCCTATCAGATGGATGTATTATTTCAGATGGAGAAACCGGGCTAATAAGCCTGCCAGCGCGCACTATTTCAACTAAAAATAAGGACTCTAAATGCCTAAGCCCATTAACCTCAACAGAGCGACCTACAAGTTCAGAATCGACAGACACTTTCGCATCTATAAAGTAGCCTTCAGAGGTTGCTTTATTTTGCTCAATACTTGGTAACATCCGAGCGCACAAAAGCATAGTAAACCCGCAGCAAAGTACTAAAATTGCACCTACAGCAGTAAATGAGAAAAACGATAAAGACTTACCCGAGGCTTCGATATACATAGAGTTAACTATTAAATTAGTCGAGGTACCAATAAGTGTGAGCGTTCCGCCTAAAATAGAGGCATATGACAAAGGCAATAGTAATTTACTTGCAAAATGATGGGGATTATTTCTAATAGGTGAAAGCAGCGTAGCCACTACCGCTGTATTGTTTAATATAGAAGAAAAAAACGTAGTTACGCCAAATAGCCTAAACCATGTTGAAAAGTAACTATTTACAATAGTTTTAGAAGCAATAACCCTTAACAAACGTGTTTTTTCAAGCGCTAATGAACAAAGCACCAGCAATATTAGCGTTACAAGCCCAGGATTAGCAATACTCGTTAAAAACTGATCTTTACTAACCAAATCGCAAGCTATTAAAGCAACCAATGTGGCACCAAAAACAGCAACTGGTCTTGTTTGTAAAACAATTAAGCCTAAAATTGTTAAAGCAAAAATACAAAGCGTTAGATATGCATCTAATGGCATGATTAAATTAGCTATCCTTAGTTAATAAAATAAACAGCGGGCCAGTAAAAAGCCCGCTATATCCTGAGTAATCTAACGGATTACTTTTGCATCCCAATGCGGAAAGTGCTTACGAACTAGCGCATTAAACTCTACTTCAAACGCTGAGTGCTCGCTTTTAGGTTTGCTAGCTTTACCATCCAATGGTTTACGTATCATACCAGCACCAACAGTTACGTTTGTTAAACGGTCAATAACAATAAACGCACCGGTATGTTTATTTACATCGTAAGCATCAAATTGTACAGGTGCTGTTAATGCAAATTGGCAATTACCAATCTCATTCAAGTTTAATTGCGATGCTTCTTGCTGCTCTAAAGTATTTACATCAACCTTATAGTTAATCGTTTCAGCATAGCCATAAACCGACTTACTACCTACTTTAATTTCGTATTCACGGTCTACATGCAAAGCTTCTTCAGTCATCCATACAACATCTGCTTCAAAGCTATCTGCTGAGTGTGGTTTTTGATGAGGGCGAACCAACATATCGCCTCGACTTACATCAATTTCATCTTCAAGCGTTAATGTAATTGCCATACCCGCAGATGCTTTTTCAAGATCGCCATCAAAAGTAACTATAGACTTAACTTTACTTTCTTTGCCTGAAGGTAAAGAGGCTACAGTATCTCCTACTCGAATGTCACCCGCAGCAACAGTACCACTGAAGCCTCTAAAGTTTAAGTTAGGACGGTTAACGTACTGAACCTGTAATCTAAACTCATCATTTTTAGCATGGTTTACTTGTACAGTATTTAACAGCTTCATTAAAGTAGAACCAGGATACCAGCTCATAGCTTCGCTTTCGTTTACTACGTTATCGCCACGTAATGCCGAAATTGGTACAAAGCGTACATCATCAAATGTAAGGTCTTGTGCAAACTCACGGTAATCTTTTTTAATATTTTGGTAAACAGATTGCTCGTAGCCTACTGCATCCATTTTATTAATGGCTACAACAACATTTTTAATACCTAATAATGAACAAATATAGCTATGACGACGAGTTTGAACCTGCACACCATGGCGAGCATCAATCAAAATAATCGCCAAGTCACACGTAGATGCACCCGTTGCCATATTACGAGTGTATTGCTCATGTCCTGGTGTATCGGCAATAATAAATTTACGCTGATCCGTTGCAAAATAGCGGTACGCTACATCAATAGTAATACCTTGCTCACGCTCAGATTGCAGACCATCTACTAAAAGAGATAAATCAAAATCGTTATCTGTAGTGTTAAAACGTTTTGAATCTTTTTCAATTGCAGCCATCTGATCTTCAAAGATCATTTTGCTATCGTAAAGTAATCTGCCAATTAACGTTGATTTACCGTCGTCTACACTGCCGCAGGTTAAAATACGCAGCATATCTTTGTTTTCGTGTACTTTTAAATAAGCTTCAATATCTGTAGCAAGTAAGTTTGGTTGTGTTTGTTCGGTCATTTTAAGTCCTTTATAAGCTGTAAGCGACGAGCTGCTGGCGTCGAGCTACGTGCTTAAATTTGTTTATGTTGCGAGCTACGAGCTACGAGCAACTTTTAATTGTTCTAATCAGACTACCTAGCATTTTCCCAATTAATTCACATTCACTAATAATCGACAAGCTATTTTCTTTTGAAATATAAGCTAGTTCAGTTGCAATCATTAACTGCGTTTTTAATTCGCCTAAAGAGCCCTTTGCTATAACTAAAAAGCGAGCTTTTTCTTTATCGGACTCTCTTTCAAAGCCTTCTGCAATATTGCTAGGAACAGAAACGCCGGCTCTACACATTTGATCTTTTAAGCCAAAGTCTTTTAGCTGCTCAAATGTTTTATAAATTTTTATACTTAGGCGAAAACTACGCTGCCAAACCTCTAAATTTTCGTATCTCATAAGCATCCTTGTTTATTACTTTTGGCTACTTACTGAGAGCTAATAGTTGCATATTTAAGCTCGCAGCTCGCAGCTCATAGCTAGAGGCCCGAAGCGCTTTAGAAGTAGCCTTCCATTTTTTTCTTCTCCATAGAACCCGCAGAGTCATTATCAATTACTCGCCCTTGACGCTCAGACGTAGTACAAAGCAGCATCTCTTGGATTATCTCAGGAAGGGTTTGTGCTACAGACTCAACAGCACCCGTTAGCGGGTAGCAACCAAGCGTTCTAAAACGAACCATTTTATTTTGTACTTGTTCGCCCTCTTCAAGCTCCATACGCTCATCATCAACCATAATAAGCGTGCCATCGCGCTCAACTACAGGGCGCTCTTTAGCAAAATATAATGATGGAATTTCAATACCTTCAAGGTAAATGTACTGCCAAATGTCTAGCTCGGTCCAGTTACTAAGCGGGAACACACGAATGCTCTCACCCTTATCTACTTTACTATTATAAACGTTCCACAGCTCTGGGCGTTGGTTCTTAGGATCCCAGCGGTGGTTTTTATCACGGAAAGAATAAACACGTTCTTTAGCACGCGACTTCTCTTCATCGCGGCGAGCACCACCAAATGCAGCATCAAAGTTATTCATATCAAGCGCCTGCTTAAGGCCTTGAGTTTTCATAACATCAGTATGCTTAGCACTGCCATGTACAAATGGGCTCATACCCATAGCAATACCTTCAGGATTTTTATGAACAATTAAGTCAAAGCCATACTTTTTAGCCATTTGATCTCTAAACTGGATCATTTCTTTAAATTTCCAGTTAGTATCAACATGCATTAGCGGAAAAGGAATTTTACCTGGGTAAAACGCTTTACGTGCTAAGTGCAATAAAACCGACGAGTCTTTACCTACAGAGTAAAGCATTACTGGGTTATCAAACTCAGCAGCAACTTCCCGCATAATATGAATCGACTCGGCTTCAAGCGCCTTTAGATGAGTTAACTTTTCTTCATTCATAATGTTTGTTTATATCCTAATTTATCAAAATCCATGCTAGTCAATTTTAATGACCGACTTAAAACTCTTATGCGCAGATAGTCTATGTTTAATTACCAACGCATGCAATATGTATACATTTCATGTAACTCACAAAACTACAATTAACGTTACTTACTCGTGTTACGCCCACAAATTTCGCGTTTACAGATTTTCAACGTAGGCGTAGAGCTTGCGCACGCAAGAAATTAAACATCTACACTTTTAAACCAACGCGCCAGCAAGCAAGACGCCTACAAGTAAATTTAACACCGTGCCGCCCGTTGCCCAAAGCTATCACCCGTAGGCGTGAAGCTTGCTCACGCAATAAGCGAAGCTTACATTTTTAAACCTGCGCGCCAGCAAGCAAGGCGCCTACAAAAAATTTAACACCGACTTGCTCGTTGCCCAAAGCTGTCACCCGTAGGCGTGAAGCTTGCTCACGCAAAAAATTAAAACATCTACACTTTTATACCAACGCGCCAGCAAGCAAGGCGCCTACAAAAAACTTAACACCACGCCGCCCGTTGCCCAAAGCTATCACCCGTAGGCGTGAAGCTTGCTCACGCAATAAGCGAAGCTTACATTTTTAAACCAACGCGCCAGCAAGCAAGATGCCTACAAATAATTTAACACCGAGCCGCCCGTTGCCCAAAGCTGTCACCCGTAGGCGTGAAGCTTGCTCGCGCAATAAATTGAAACATCTACACTTTTAAACCTACGCGCCAGCAAGCAAGGCGCCTACAAGTAATTTAACACCGAGCAGCAAGCAAGACGTATACAAATACAAATTCACTTGCTATCTAAACCTATAATCTTTCACTCACTTCCAATGTGACTTATACGGCCCTTTGCGGCCAAGTACGCCATCAATAATTCCTTTAAGCATAAACCCTAAGCGCTTAAGCCTGTTTTTTTGCATTACCGAGTTTAAAAAAAGCCTTATAGGCATAAAAAACAAACACCTAACTTTCCAATAGGTTGGAACATATGGCCTGCGGCTTAAAAGTAAAATATTTCTAAATTGATAATAAAGCCTAATTGGTGCGCCTACTTTATAAGTTACGCCAATAAATTTACTACGTGAGTCGCCAAGCCTATGCACCATTTCTACATTTTTAGCTTTGGCTATATCAAACCCCATACTGCGAGCCCGCCAGCACCACTCATGGTCTACTCCATCAATAAACAACGACTCGTCTTTTAAACCTATTTGGTCAAGTGCACTTAAATCTATCATCATGCCCGAGGCTATAATTTGTGTAACTCCCACTAGGTCGTCGTACTCAAATACCTCTTTTTGTATTTTAGAGTTAACTTTTTTATCTGAAAAACTACACCTAATACGTGGGCCAATGGCTACAACGTTTTGTTTAATTTTGTTAGATGCTTTAAGCAAACTACTTAAATTAAACACCATATCGCTGGGTATTAAGCTGTCTTGGTCGAATAAAATCGCATACTCGCACCCTGCTTTTAATAAATACAATAAGCCGGCATTATGCGCATGCGCTATGCCAGAGTTATCAGCAAGGTGAATATAATGGTAATGCTTAATTACCTTAGTAAAATCATGCGGGGTTGGGCTATTATCAACAATAACCACTTCTTCGGTTTGCCCGTATAAACGAGTGAGTAGGCGTTCTGTTAACGCTAAATCGGGCTTATAAACAACTAAAACTGCACCAATCATAATTAATTGTGTTTATTTAAGCCTAATATAAAACGGTCGGCTTTATATGCAACTTTTATAATCCATGAAGGCATCATTCGTAAAATTAATACAAACAACGCATAACAATAATTTTGTAAAGACTTTTGTTTAAGCGAATCCATAGCTAAAAGTCTCGCTTTAAATTCATTTACCGATTTCCCCCTACCCCGGCGCTTATAAAAACCATTAATGCGCCTAAAGTGAAGTAATGGCTCTTTTACGTTAGCAAACTTACAGCCATCTTCAGCCAGTGCAATCCATAAAAAGTAATCTTGCGTATTACGCATGTTAGGCAAATACCTATGGCCACGTGCAAATACACTATACCTAATTGCCACCGTAGGATGATTAATAGGGCAACGTCGCGAAAACGCATACAGCAATTTAGAATGAGTAAGGGGCAACCTGCGAATTCCCGCCCTATTACCTTGCTCATCTACCTCCCAAAGGGCAGAGCCAAGCACATCAACATCATCATGCTTATCAAGTAACGTCGCTTGTTTTTCAAAACGGTGAGGCACACAAATATCGTCGGCATCCATTCTAAAAAAGTACCGAGGTTTTAATGGTAGTGTCGAGTCAATAATGTAGTTCATACATGCACTTAACCCCTTGTTTGTTGTGCCATGTACAAGCGCTAAGTTGGGGTTTTCTTTTTCTACTTGGGTTAAATAAATAGCTATATCGTCAGCTACTTCACCATCAAGTACAACCATAAATAAATCCGCTGGTAAGGTCTGATTTAAAACGCTTTCAACCGCTTGCTTTACCCATTCTAGTCGGTCGTTAATATAGACAGACATACCACATACTATGCTTACACTACTTGCAATAGGGTAAGTAGATTGCAATACAAACTGATTATTAGTTGCCGATATTGGGATCATACTCTCTCTATTAAAAGATAAAACAACCAAAAAACAGTTATCTACATAGTATATACAGTGTAGCGTAATTTAATAATTGATTCAAAAGCGCATATTTAATAATAGCGCTGGTTTACACTTTTATTAACTACCTAAAAGACTTAATTGCAAAATTTTCTCTTTTTAGCGTTAAGTTAGGGTTATACGCTGGATCGGCCGCTATTACATCCGCCCATGTAGTTTGCAAATAGGCAAGTTCAGCGTTAAAGCGCTTAACTTTTTCGGGGGTATCCTCATGCCCGCGTGAAACCGACTCATGGTGATACAATACCGCCTCTGCGCAATATAAATTACGCTTACCCAGCTCTCTTACTTTTAAACATAAATCTACGTCATTAAACGCAATAGCCAGCTTTTTTGCGTTAAGGCCACCAACAGCCCAAAAATCTTTGGCTTTAATGAGCAAACAAGCTGCCGTAACCGCACTGTAATTTTGTGTAGCAATTAGGCGATTCATATAACCAAAGTGATCACTAGGAAAATACTTATGGCCATGCCCTGCACCGCCACCATAGCCCATAACCACACCTGCATGCTGAATACGATTATCAGAATATAAAAGCTTAGCTCCTACGCAACCTATATCGTTTCGCATAACATGGCTAACCATATTTGTAAGCCAGTTAGGTTCAATAACTTCAATATCGTTATTTACAAGTGCCAGCACTTCGCCGGTGGCACTTTTAGCTGCAAAATTATTTATAGCTGAATAATTAAATTCGCCCGCGTAATTTAGCACCTTTATTTTTGAATGCTTGCTTAATTGGTTAAAGTATTTAAGGCATTCAGGGTCATCAGAGCCATTATCAATGAGTAATATTTCATAGTTACTGTAAGTTGTTTTATTTAAAATAGATTCAATACAGCCTTTTACTAACGCCAAACCATTTCGGGTAGGAATAATAATTGAAACTAATGGCTGTGTATTTAAATGCCAACGTAAGTAAACACTAGGTAATGCCGACTCCATAATACTAGCAAACGGAGCATATAAAGCGCTTAATTGCTTTTTAGCATTACTAAGCTTGGGTAAGTTAGATGGGCGAGAAAGTAATACTTGAGATATATGCTCAACTCTTACCTTAAGGTTACTAATATAACGCGTACACATAAATACACTTAACATAAATGTGTTAAGAGGGAGCTTTGCAGCGCTAAAGTCACTTATGCTTTTAACCCAAATACCTGAGCTAATATAGCCATTTGTTAGCTGTAAATCGGGGTTCCAATCGGGTTTAAAGTCGGCGAACTCTCTTTGTTGGCTTTTTTCGTTTAAAAAATCGGTATCAACATAGGCAAGCTTAGATGAGCTTGATAACTCAGTAGCTAACACAAACCCCAAGTACGGGTGTAATACATCACCAGCGAATACAAAAAAACACGGGCTATTAACTGACTTAGGGGGTAAGCATTCTGCATTTAAGCTAGTAACCACCTTAAAACTTAAAGCACTGTGTAACGATAAAAATTCACTTATTTTAACTGTATTGTTTGCCGAGCAATAAATAACTACATTTGAAAAAGCAGCATGTTGCTCTTTAATACTTTTAAGCGTAGCCAGCAAACTATTAGCGTTGTAATCAGTAACACATACAATTAACGAGCAATCAGTTTTGCACGTCTCGCCAAAGTGTGTAATTTGCTCAGCAAGGTAGCCGTTATGATTGTTAATATAATCAGCGTAAGAGCGCTTAAGCTCATCAAGCGTTTGTAGTTGATATAGCAAACCACTTTTATGCAAATTACGACTATACGCAGCAACCAGCCTAGGGTTTTGCTTTACTTTATCCACAATGCTCTGAGGCAATATACTTAAAAGCGCTTTGACTATTTTTACTGATGTTTTTCTAAAAAATTTCAATTACTTCACGCCTTTAAGCTAAGTAGTAACAAGCGTACCTTTAAATAAGCAACTAAGCTAAATCGCTTTCTAAGAAGCCTATTAACACTAACTCTAAATTTACGGTTGCCCTGCGTGTAATTTAAATCATCAAAGCTCTTTATCTTGTAACTATAGCTATTTACAAACGCACGCTTAGTGTATTGCAATAAGTTTGGCACTGCAGCACTTGGGGGCACAAGCTGGAATAAAACATCCGTAAAAGGAGGTTTATCTTCAACGTTGGGCTGAGCATAAACGCAAAGCGCCAAATTAGTTAGCAAAGCAATATTCTCTTTAGCAATATACCTAAGTACAGAGTCGCATTGCTGCATACTTATTTCTTGTTTATAAAAATTTTGATGTACTTGATCATGTACAGCTTTTATTAATTTATCGCCATTTGCAAAAGGAGCTTGTTCATTTAACTGCCTTAACCACTTTAAAGATTGTCGCTTATAATCATTAAACTGGTGCTTACCAACAAAAGTAAAACGCGTAACGCCATTACTATATGACTGCAAAATACGATCTAAAAGGTTTGAATTACTCCCTAACTCATATCTATTAAACCAACGTTTAACCTCTAAAGCCTCAAGCGTATAGCTAGTATTAATACGTTTAGTACAGCTTATATTAGCCACTTCTTCTGCCGGCAAATTTATAGCCATTAAAAAATCATTAACAATACTATTATTTAAAAATAAATCTTCATGATAAGCGCGTAAAATAAGCCTATCACCAAGTTTACTAGCATAATCACCTAATACTTTTAAAGCGTTCATAGGTAACGAATCTGCTCGTCTTATGGTGGCCACATTACCATGTCTTTTAACGGACTGGTTATAATGAGATTCATGCAATTCTGCAGGGTTTCTTACATAAGCAATACAGCGCACATTGGGCAGATTATTTACTAAAGGCAATAAACGATGGAAAAAAAACTCCGAGCTCAATAATAATGTATGACAGTTATTTGCAGCCGTTTTATTTTTAAGCTCTTCTATACGCTTTAGGTTTAACTTGTAATCACCTTTAAGAGGGTCAAATACAGATAAAAAATTGCCAGAACTAATACCGTTGCTATCTTCTTTGTGCTGCGGGTAAAAAATTCCATGCGTTCTTAAAAAGTCAGTATTATCTTTTAACCACTTTTGTATAGCCGATGTACCTGTTTTTGGCGGGCCAATATGTATAATTAAATTAACCGTGTTTATAAAGACCTCCAAACACATAGTTGCAAGAGTAGCGCAATATACGAAGCTTTTATATTTTAAGTCTATGACTTAACTTAAACCTATAAATTCATTACCGCAGCAGCCAACTCTAGCCAAATCTTAAATAACTAAGCCTAATGTACACCGCAATTTTAAAACTTAAAGCACTTTAAAATGCGGTTTTTCAAGCCCCTAGGTTTAACAGCCTGAGTAGCTTTACTGACCTGACTGTGTTTGTAATGAACACTTAAAATTTTATTTATTTTTTCGTCTTTTAAGTTACCTAGCACTTTTGCCACAGCCTGTGGTTTTTTAGTAAGTAAATTAGGCAGCATTAACTTTAATTGCTCTGCGTTTTTTTCAATTGTATTCTGTGCGTCCAAAATATATTTACTAATATTACATTCTTTTAAAAACTGTTTTTTATTTTCAATATATTCTGCGTAAAGTTGATGTTCAAAACTATAGCTTTGAAGATTTTCATTATTAATGTAGCCATACCCATTTCGGTTTAACTTAATAGGAAAACCCTCTTCTGGGTTACCACGGTACAACGCAGCTAAATACTCCACCTCAGATCTAAACATTCTATGAAAAATAAACGTATGCTTAAATGAATTAATACTCACAGCTACATGCTGAGGCAAATTTGGCTGGCATTTAAACGCAGTTCCATCAACTAACTCTATATTACTTAGCGCTTTCATTACCGGCACATGTAAACGTATTTGTTCTATATTATTTATAGAAGAAACATTAATCATGCTTTTACCCAAAGCATGTACTTTGCCCGTTAATGTTTGTGGCAATGCTAAAAATGGTGTAGTTACAGCTCCTTCGTTAAGCCATTCAAATACAATTAAATCTTGGCCTTTATCGCCGCTAATTAAAAAGTCATTTATACAAGTGTAACGCTGCGACACCCAATACTCGTCAACATCTAAAAATAGTAAATGCGTTATATCAGGCTCAATAGAGCTAAGTGCTTGCATATAACATATATGCTGCAGGTTTTTTTTTGATGGCGGTGGGAGCTGATCAATCCAATCAGCATGGCTAAAAGTAACATTTTCATGTAATTGACTAATGCTATTTAAAACCTTAGCAGAGTCATCACTTGTTCGGTTTATATAAACATGTATTTCAGCAAAGCCAAAAAACAAGTGATGCTGAATCCAATCAGCTAAATATGCAGACTCATCTTTTGCTACCGCAACTAGCTTAACTTTATGGTGCATATTAACTTAAAAGCCCTAGTAAGCAGGAATATCTTTGTATACTTTATCAGTAAACAATTCATCTTGAGATAAAAATTCCCTTGCAACACGCTTGTTTGGCCCATTAAAGTTATTATCAATTGCCCTAAGCTCACCTGCAGTTAAAAACACTCGCTTTGGTTTATCATCAACCGCTTTATTGCCTATTTCACTTATAAGGTTATCGCGTATATGAGTATACTGAGGTACGTCGTTTACCTGTACAGTTCGCTCTTGCATTAGCATTAATGCGCTTGTTGGCAGTGAGGGATTAACAACAACGTTATCATGTGTACTTTTAAGGCTTAAATTAAATAGCGCTAAAAAGTCATCAACAACAGTATCGCTATAAGGCACAACTAAAATATTCTCCTTACCTACTTTAGGCACCCACCTGTTAAGTTGCTGAAAATAATTTAACTTAGGAAAATTATTTAACGCCATTTGAAAAAAGCGCCCTTTAAACCTAACGTTAGGATCTTTTACTAGCTGGTTAAATAGTGAGAGTAGTAAATCAGACTGCTGCCTTACAGTGCCAATCACCACCACTTTTTTAAACTTTTTAACCCACTCCTGAAAACGGGGGTTATTAAAATAAAAAGGCGAAAGTTCGCTCGAAACCAGTGCAGAATGGCAACCTTCACTTAGCATTTCCTGTTCAAGCATATCAAGCACTTCTGGTATTTTGTATTTAGCAGGGTAACCGTGTATTGGCGCAAATGCTAACGCAAAATGATGATGCGCTTGGTCGTTCATTTGCAGTGTTTTAGAATATAAAACCCCTTGCGCTTTTAGTTCGCTTTGCTGTAAATCAAGCTGGTATTGAATTGCAGACGTACCCGTTTTAGACCAGCCAATATGCAAATATAAAGTTTCAAACATTAATACTACTCACCTAAAAATCCAAATCGGCCAAAGTCGCTTATCAGCGGGCCCCATTTTAATATTTGTGCCTCATTTAAACCTTGTTCACCTACAAATGGGTTAACAAAGCCACCGGCCTGCCATTTATCAAGCGGGTTTAAAATATGCAAATTCTGTAACCCAAAATCACCGGGTATTTGTGCATCAGCCACGGCGTTATCGCCAACATGTATAAAACTTTGCCCTTCGGGTAAGTTCTCTTTTATATGCTGCCATAGTGTGCCACTATCTTTGCGTTTACCTAAATCGCTTGATACAATTAATTCAAACCCCACACTAATGCCCACTTTAGCCAGCATAAGCGTAACCTGATCTTTTGTGTAATAGGTATCTGATGCAACCGTTACTTGTTTACCGGCTAAAATAAGCTCGTTAAAAATATCGACCATTTCATCTTTTGGTAAAATCATTTGTAGGTCGTAAGCAAACTCTTGCTCTGCATAGTTATGAGCTTGCTCGTTGCTCCAACCCTGTTGCTTAGCTAAATAGTCGTAGGTTTCAAAAATAGTTACATCACCAACAAAGTTTTTAGCTTTACGTACCTCAAACTCAGCGGTATTACGCATTTTAACAAATTCATGGGCATTACATACCAGCCCTTTTTGCACTAATGATTTACCTAAAAGTAATTTAGCATAATCGGGCACATAGTATTCACGCCTTACTAAAGTATCAAATACATCAAAACTTATATGCTCAAAATTATTAAGCTGATTTTTAAGCCCTTCGGCTGTATTAACATATTGCGCTAAAATATAGCTTGTATCGTGTGTAAATTGGCCTGTTTTAGGGTAGTAAAAAAGCTGCTTGTAGCCATTTTTTTCAACAAGTAGCCCAAGCATACGCTCAAGGGCATGTAGCTCAGAGCCATCGTTAGGCAAAGGCTCACCGGGGAATTCATCGTAATTATATTCTTTATTTAAAAGCTGCTTTAGCGCCTCCGGCCTTGCCCAAAACATACCACCAGCAGGGTAAGCTAAAAAGTCATCAGTTAATTCTATATCCCACTCTTTAGCAAACCTTTGTGCCGCGGGTTTATTTTTAAGCCAATGGTTTATCCAATCTGGCATCATCCAAAACGAAGTGGGATAATACATACCGCTTTTAGGATTATCGTTAAAATGATTAAGTACTTGCTTAATAACGTGCTGGTCGTTTAATAGGTATTCACCAAGGTAATCAGCCCATTGGGTTTGTGCACGCCCCGAATATAGCGATTTTTTAGAGTGCATATGGCAAAACAAATCATAGTTTTGCAAGTCACTTGCAAACTCAACAAGCATAGGGCCAAAGTTCCGACCATGATTAGGCACTACCTTTACTACAACCTTGTTTACCTTTGAACACGCTTTAAAATCGTGTATTGCTTTTTTAGCAAGCTCGTCACTAGCAACACTTACAAATACATCAACCGATTGCGTAAATTTAACTAACGCTTTGCAGTAATAATCTATAAATTCGCCATAAAACACATGAAAACACATCGCTAATTTAAGTGATGTTGGCTCACCGTTGGCACTACTTGCTATCGCTTTTGGGTGCCACTTAGCTTTAGCTGGCAAAGCTAAACGCCCTTCATCTTTACCGTGCGCCAAATAATGCACTAATGCGTGTTCACCGCTTAAATAAATATCGGTGTTACATTTGTAGTAAAGCTCTGTATCAAAATTAGCGCTTGGGTTTACGCAGCTAAAAATACCTTTGTGTAAATAATCTTCAAATGCTTCTTGCTCACAGCTAAATGTTCGGCTCTGTTGTGCGGAGTAATATTTTGCATCAAACAGCTTCAACAACTTAGCTTTTCTAAGTAGCTTGCTCGCTTTTTTAGAAGAGTAAGCCGTTTTCTTTGAACGAAAAGCAAAATACCTAAGCTTAATTAGACGGCGCTCTAATGCTTTAGTAGCTCTAAATAAAATAGGGGTGTTTTTAAAAAAGCTAAATACCCTAGGAAATGTGCGCTTTATATATTTTTTTATTGTCACTTATTTAAACCAAAAAACTGTAATGCGTTAACCGTACCGTTGCCGGTTACATCGTCATCTATATCAAAAATATGTGCTATAGAGTGCGGTATCATGTGGGGTTTGCTTAAATAGCTATTTAATAGCATTTCGAGCTCGCTTTTTGTAAACGTAATATTGTGCTTTGCTGCGTGCTCAACATAATCAAGGGCTCCTGCCATTACTTGCTCTAAAATATAAAAATACTTTTGGGATGCCACCTTACGCCCGTAATAAAAATCAAATTGCTTTAAATTATTACCACTCTTATTAAAGGTGTTAAAGCGTATATCTCTAAACTGGCCATTGGACGCAGTTAATAGCGACTCTAAAAACATAGAGCGATCGAGTGGTAAGTAACCTTCGCCTATTTTTACCCCTTCTTTCAAGTAGCCTTTCATTGTAGCTGTACAGCCCTCAATGGAATGAACCCCAGGGTTAGACGCTATCAAATAATGGCCATACGTATTCTTATTAAGGAGTATACCCAGCAAACTTTGAATAGTCCCTGAGTAGCCTAAATCAACTAGATGTATGGTTTGTTGCTTAGTAACACCAAGCTGCTCTAAATACGCTAAGTAAGCTTTTTTAGTCTGTGCAAGTAATGTTTTTAGTTCAGCTTTGTGGGCATTAAATATATCAATTACACTTTGCTTATCGGTTTCTAAGTCAATAATTTTAGCTAAAAGTACTGGCGAAAAAGTACGGGTTAATTCATCATGATTTAAAATAAAACGGCTTTGTAATAATTCGCTAAAAGTGCCCTTAAAGCCACTTTTAAGCGAATACGCAAAGCTACGCTCATCATCAAGTAAAAGCTTAAATAAAAAAGCGCGGGAGGCTAATAAATACTTACTTTGCGCTTTAATACCATCACTATTACAAAAGGATTTAAAAGCACGCTCAAGCCAATAACCTTCGCGTGCTAAAAAATACAGCGGTTTATCTTGCGCCTGATGAATTAATAGCCGGTGCGAATAAAAGCTTAGCGTGGCTCCAAAGAATACAGAGCCAAAATCAGCAAAACGAGTCGCACATCCAGACCTTTTACAATTAATTAGCATAGTTTTCGTTCACACATAAATTTGAAAAAGCGTTTAGCCGAATTTTTAAATGCTTCAAAGAAATGGACAATGCCCATTCACAATTAGAACCTGACATTGTCGCAATTAGCCATTCACTTCAAAAGGAGGTTATATGGCGTTCTAGATATTTAGCAATTTAGGTTAACACTGAATTTGTACGCCATCCAAAAGCTAGCTTATTATGGTTAACCTCGCTCTTTGGTAAAGAGCGTACATTTATAGACAACGTTATACTTTCTTTAGTAATAATTTATAAAATTTTTTCACTTTCTATATATGGCCTAGAATTAATTCCACACCAAGCATCAGCAATACTACCAATATCGATAGCTATTCCCCCTTTACTCTTAACTAAATTGCAATAAGACTTTCCTAGCAGTCCAGCGGCTATGAGAAACACTTCTCCTGGCTCCACTGATAAGCTACTTCTTATACTTTCATAGTAGTCAGGATAGTGTTTACCAATTAAATCTTTTTGGCCGTACTTACTCTCAGTAGGTATTTCATACAATTTCACTTCTGAGAAAGTATATTTTTCTTTAAGAATAGCTGGTAATTCAGTTCTACATGTTATTAATGTTATTTTACCACTTTCAGCGGCTAACCTTGAAAAAAAGTCAGACTTATATAACTCGATATGAATGTTAGCTTGACAAAATTTCGCTTTCGTTCGAGAGTATCTTTGAATATATGAGTATACAGAAATTATGCCCCTTTGGATTCTCCCTAGGCTATTTGTTTTTATACTTCTGTTGTATGAAGGAATCCCCAATACATCTGCATTATCAAAGGATAACTTAAGCTCTTTTTTGATAAATTCGATATCATCATTGTCTAATTCATCACCAAAATGGATATCTATTATTTTATTAATATCTTCCTTTGACGAATTTTGATCTTTGCCTAGAATCGTACCTTCGCCATCTCCAAACCTGATTAATGAGAAAGAAGTTTTATCATGCACGGCTTTAAGAACGAGCTCAGTAATGCTATTTACACTCATGAAATCATCGTTAAAATTTAGGTACATATCATTTATGACATTCATTATGAAATTAATAGAAGCTTTCAGCTCATTAACTTCACGTCGTAACTTAACATCAAAATTAGATTCAACCTCAACTCTAGCCTCTGGCTGATAATTAGAGAAACTTGGCTCTAAGCACTCTCTGTTTTTATATTTGATACCCGCTTTTTTTAATAGAACATAATCGTCTTTATACATTGAGGCTAATTTTTTGAGATTCTCTCCAGAAATATCTATATTTTTACTTTTTTTACCTACCATTTTTTCAGGAGCTGAAACATCGTCAAATCCAATATGCTTAGACACATATTGTACTAACGAATCGACGTCAGATATATCTACAACATAGTCATAATCCTCTATTGATTCAATATACGCAGCTTGAGGCAAAATATGATGGAATACATCGTTAAAGCACATTACATATAGCTCTATTCGCTCTATAAACTCATTCAAGGTTGGCTTAAGGGTAAGCCCATAGAGTTTTTTCAGTCCTTCAATACCCACTTCTTCACTTAATGAATCAGCCTCTAAAATGTTTTTCTTATGATATGAGATTACTCTATCAATAGGATCTCTCAAAACTATAACCTTCTTGAATTCATTAGTATTACTAATTCTTTTAGCTGAGAAATAAGGATTACCGAAGTATGAATGTGGGTTTACATCTGTTATATTTTTTTTATTCAATAAATAAGACTTTAGAGATGTAGAACCATTTTTTGGGATCGGGGTATAAAGTACATCCTCCCATACCTTTTCGAAATAGCTTTCTCTATGCCCACTCAAGTACTTGACCCATGATGGCTGTTCAGGGTTAATTTGAATCGCCCTCTCAAGAAAGAGTCGTGCATCAGAAAATTTATTTTTACAAAACAATAGATACTTACCATGAACTCTATTTAAGATAGCGTTCGATGGGAAACGTTCGTATGCTGAATTAAATAATTTTTCATATTTTAAATAGCAACGAGTTTTAATATATATATTTAATAGTTCAATTATTGCTATCTGATCATCTTTACTTTCATCTAAATATTTTTCAAACTGTTCGATATATTTATTCACACCATACTGCTGTATATACGATTTAAAATCTGGCTTATTCATAATACTTACTCACTAATTCTTTTACTTGTTCATCAACTAGAAAGGGAGAGACTTCTCGTACATTACCTTTAAATTGACTCTTATTTTCATCAACGTACTCTATAATATTACTTACTTCTTTTATACTTGGGTGAATCCTAAATCCATTAACTCCATGAATGATACCTTCACCTATACCTCCCAAGCTACTCGCGACGACCCAACAGCCACTTGCAGCGGCTTCTCGAGTCACTAAGCCGTAGCTTTCAGGCCAAAGTGACGGGGCAAACAACACATCAATTTTTTGATACAGATTTACCACATCTTGCTGGTTTACTCGCCCTATAAAGGTAACAGGCACGTTACCCCATTTGGTTTTATACTCGTAGCCTTGTTCTTTTGAGTGATCAACTATTAGCATTTCTATGTTTTTAGGTTGCTGTAGCTCAATAGCCTGTTTTAATAAAAAGTACCCTTTATGATTAGCCATGCCGCCAATGTGAGCGCATACTACGTTTTCGGTATAGCTTGTATTTTTTGGTTGCCACTGCACTGTTGAGCTAATACCATTTTTATTTACTACTATATTGGGGTAACCGTTTTGTACATAAATGTCTGCAAAACACTCTGATACGGTCAGTAATTTAGTCGCGCCATTCAACAGCTCTTTGTAATAGTTTATACGTTCTATTGAATCACTTAAGGATACGTTATTAGGTAAAACGCGCGGGGCAAACATATCAGGGTGGCCATTAGGATAAACGTTATCTTTTTGATCAATTAAAAATTGATGGTCCGATATCCACCACGCATCGTGTGCTGTAACAATATAAGGTATGTTGTTATTTTTAGTTGCCTCTACCACCGAGGCTGTTAAGCGCTGCACGCAATGAAAATGTACTAAATCAGGTTGCTCAAGCTGTAAAAACTCCTCAAACAAATCGTACATGTTTTCATCTTTTGGGTGCCAATCCATATTTTCTCTAAATAATATGGTTGAACGGTATACTGTTACACCTTGATGCTGATAGGTTTCTAGCTTGTATGGCGTGGTGCAGCGCTCGTCTGATGTAAATACAACCAGCTCAAAGTCATCCCCGTATTGCTTTTGTAAAATATCAAAGTTGTCTGATAGCACACGTGTTGCTCCGCCAATAGATTGCGGTGGAAAAAACACATTAACAAGCGCTATTTTCTTTTTAGGTTTCGCGGTAACGCCTACTGTGTTTGTAATATTAGCTACTAGCTTTTCACCTAATGCCTCAGCTGTATATTCGGCTTTAACACGCTCAAGTGCTTTAGTGGCAATGTTTGCTCGCAACTCTTTGCTGTTAATAAGCGAGGTTAACGCATCTGTCCACTCACTTACAGTAGCAACCATTAGTGCATCTTCACCATGATTTATCACATCACGGTAATTTGCTGTACTACTTACAATTGATGGCACACCTAAACACGCTGCTTCAAACCATTTAAGTTCGCTTTTACAGCCATTTACAATATCATCATTTAATATTGCTAGGTTTATGTCTGCTTGCTCTAACAGGTTCCAATACGCTTTAATACTTTTAACTGGTGGTACAGTTAATAGCTGTGTTTTAAAGCGCTGCTTAAAGCTTTGTGGTAACTCTAAATAACCAGCAATAATTAACCTTACACTGTTATTCGTACTCAATACTTGCTCAAGTGCAGGTAAGGCAAGTTCAGTAAAGTCGGTATTATGAGCTTGTGTACCACTGCCATAAAATATATCTATGGTCTTTTTGTCAGGCTTTTTAAAGTTAGTAAAATAGTTATGCTCGTCTAAGCCATTACGATGCAATAAGCATATATTTGAACTAACTAGTTTAGCTAGTTTTTCACGAAGTAACTCAGTAGAGGCAATACCAAATCGGCAACGCTTGGCAAGTGCAGCAAAACTAGCAGGCGCTTTGCGCAGCTCTATATGGGTACTTATATCAACATAGCCACCAAAGGTTTCTATTGGAGCTGGGTAGCTAGGCTCAAACAGCAGGTCGTCAATTTCAAAAAATGACGCTTTACCATTTGCATTTACCTGCGCTAACGCTTTTAAAACGCTTGGTACTGCTGGAGTACGATAAAAAATAACAATATCGTGCAAGGCCACTTGGTTGTAGCTTTGCTCAAGCTCGGTCCAGTTAATTGTTGTAACTGTTTTACCTTGTGATTCTAATTGCTCTACTTTTTGATCAATCCGGTAACGAATACATTGCGGTATGTGGTAATCACCAATAATTAATACACGTTCAGTATTTAAATTGCTTTTTAGCGGAATATTTTGCTCTATTGAGTAATATTGATAATAAGCATTGTAAATATGGTCTGTGTATTTTTCGGCGCAATCTATTAAGCTTTCACGCTTGTCTAAATTTCCTAAAACTTGCATTTCGCCTAAGTTGTCGTCGTATAATTTTTTACAAAAATTATCTATCCACTCCAGTACAACTGTTTGCTCTGGGTTGTCTTGATTATATTTTATTAAAAAGCGTAGCCCGCTGGTTATATTTGTTAGCTTATCAAAGCAAGTGAGTAATGAACCTAAAGCACCAATGCTCATTTTATTATTAATAGCATAGCCGTGCTCATAAGCTTTTTGAGCCGTTCTAAAGTCGTTTTGCTCAAAATAAGTGCCCGCTATTATTTCCATAATTTCGTTAGATTGCTTAAAATAACAAGCAATTCGCCATGCACTACGCGTATTATGAAGCTTTGATTGATCACCCGTTGCTTTATATTGGTTGTAGATATTTAAACCTAAATGTTTATAAAACGTTGCGTTTTTTTCTGCTGATTCATAAAGCCTAATAGGCTTACTAACAACCCCTAACGCCATATCTAAAAAGTTAACAAGGGTTACTGCTAAATCCGTGTTGAGCGCTATAACATTTTCAAAATCGTACTCAACAATATTAAAAGCAAGGCCTACATGTTTGTTTTTTTCAAACCAATTATTTAAATTCGTTAAGCGCCCTTCATTTTTACCATAATTGAACCAGTGTACTTTAGCGTCTTCTAAAGTAGTAATATTCGCTTGTGCCAAATCAGGATAAAAATGTGTGTAGAATGCTAAGTCTAGGTCAAACTGCATATCCGGGGATTGTGCAACATAATCTTTTAAATTTGCAAAACGCCCTTCTTTTTTTCCAAAGTTATTCCAGTGCGCAATTAGTTCTTGTTCACTTAATGCTACTAAATCGCTGTAAAGACTCTTATAAAAATCTATATCAAGCTTTGTGTTTGACTTGCTCATATTATTTGCTTTAGTAACAGCACTAGAGCTATTTACCTGCATTTTTGATTTTTTTCTTTTAAACATGATTATTTACTTTCTAGTAAAGGAAGCCACCAAGCTTCGTTGTCTAAATACCAATTTAGCGTTTTTGCAAAACCTGTTTCAAAACTTTCTGCTGGTACATAGCCAAGCTCATTATTTGTTTTTGTAGCATCAATCGCATAGCGTCGGTCGTGCCCTGCACGGTCTTCAACATAGGTAATTAGTTGCTCAACGTTATTTTCTATAGCCGATTTTGCATTAGGGAAACGCTTTGCAAGTTCTGGGTTATTTGCAAATTTTTCGCCCATTACTTTACATACTAATTTAACTATATCTATGTTGGCCCATTCGTTATTGCCACCAATGTTGTAGTTTTCACCAATGCGGCCTTTTTTAAGTACTAGCTCTATACCACGGGCGTGATCTTCTACGTATAACCAGTCGCGTATTTGCTGGCCATCGCCATACACTGGCAGTGGTTTATCGTTTAAAATATTAGTAACAATTAAAGGTATTAACTTTTCGGGAAAGTGGTACGGCCCATAGTTGTTTGAGCAGTTTGAAGTAGTTACCTCAAGCCCATAAGTATGATGATACGCACGTACTAAATGATCGCTCGCCGCTTTTGATGCAGAATATGGTGAGTTTGGCGCATAGGCGGTGTCTTCGGTAAAAGCGGGGTCTGTCGCACTAAGCGTGCCGTAAACCTCGTCGGTACTTACATGATGAAAACGATGCGCTAAAGGATCGTTACCAGTAGCTTTTGGCTCGTCTATCCACTTTTTTTTAGCTGCTTTTAATAAGCTGTAAGTGCCAAGTATATTTGTTTCTATAAAGGCATCTGGCCCTGTTATTGAGCGGTCAACGTGTGACTCGGCAGCAAAGTGCACTATGGTATTTAACTGGTGTGTGTCTATTAGCTGCTCTATTAATGCTGTGTCGCAAATATCGCCGTGCACAAAGGTCATGTTTGGGTTGTTTGCTACTAGGTCTAGGTTGGCTTTATTACCTGCATAGGTTAGTGCGTCTAGCACGATTACTTTGTCTTGCGGGTTTTGAGCTAACCAATAATGTACAAAATTGGCACCTATAAACCCTGCGCCACCGGTTACTAATAGATTTTTTACTGACATTTTTATTCCATTTACAAATTTAGTTAAAGCTGTGAGCTTCGAGCTAAGAGCTACGAGCTAAGAGCAGCGAGCTACGAGCTAAGAGCTGTGAGCTAAGAGCTGCGAGCTATGAGCTATGAGCTGCGAGCTATGAGCTATGAGCTGCGAGCTATGGGCTGCGAGCTACGAGCTAAGAGCTGCGAGCTTCGAGCTGTGAGCTGCTAGTTATTAGGTAACTCTTTTAGCATTGTTTTTAATTGTGTGCGCCAATGTATTGTTTTAACGCCAGTTAGCTCTTCAGCCTGTGCTTTATTTAGTACACTAAACGCAGGGCGTTTAGCTGGCGTTGGGTAACTTGCTGCCGGTATTGCACTAATAGGTATTGCTTTACTTAATAGGCCTTGTTCTATTGCTAGCTCTTGTATTGCTACTGCAAAGTCGTACCACGATGCCACCCCTGCGTCGGTCCAATTTAAAATAGTGGCTGTATTTGCATTATTAACCTGTAGCGCATTATTATTTTTGTTCACTAATGCCCATAGCATATTGGCAAGGCCTGCGGCCCACGTAGGCGTGCCTACTTGGTCGCCTACTATACCTAATTGTTCTTTATCGTTCATTAGGCGCAACATAGTTTTTACAAAATTATTACCAAATACCGAGTACACCCAAGCGGTTCGTACTATGGTTGCATGCCCCCCTAATATATTGCTAATTTGCTGCTCGCCAGCAAGTTTTGATGCACCATAAACCCCTAATGGGTTAGTAGCATCGCTGGCGGTATAGGGCATGGTACTTGTGCCATCAAACACAAAATCGGTCGATACATGTATTAACTTAGCGTTTATGTGCTTGCATACAGTAGCTAAATTAGCTGGGCCTTGCTCGTTTACAGCATAAGCTTGCTTAGTATCAGTTTCGGCTTTATCTACTGCGGTATACGCTGCGGCGTTAATAACTATATCGGGGGAGTGGCTAATTAAAAGCTCGTTTACTTGCTCTGCATTGGCTATATCGAGTTCTTGGCTACCAAAGCATATTAGCTCTATATTACTTGGGCAGCTTTTTTGTAGCTCAGAGCCTAACTGGCCGTTTTTACCTGTTACTAATACTTTCATAATGACTACTTAAACTGGTTAACTTAAAACGTTGGTGCATTTGTAAATGCAAGGCCTGCTTCGTCTTTTGCCGAAAGCTGCGGTAGTTTGCCCTCAACTAACGGCCACTCTATATTAAGTGTTGGGTCGTCCCACTTAATTGATACCTCAGCATTTGGGTTGTATATATCGGTACATTTATAAACAAACTCGGCGCTATCGGTGGTTACATAAAACCCATGGGCAAAGCCTTCTGGTACCCATAATTGGCGTTTGTTTTCGGCCGACAATAACACCCCAACCCACTGCCCGTAAGTAGGCGAATCTTTGCGCATATCTACGGCTACGTCAAACACTTCGCCTTGGGTTACACGTACTAATTTACCTTGGGTATTTTGTGTTTGGTAATGTAAACCTCGTAGTATGCCATGCGCCGACTTACTATGGTTTTCTTGCACAAAGGTGCGCTCGTCACAGTGCTGGTTAAATAGCTCGGTGCGAAAGGTTTCCATAAAAAAACCGCGCTCGTCGCCAAAAACTTGTGGCTCTATTATTTTTACATCGGGTATTTTTGTTTGTGTAAACTTCATTATTAATGCCTTTTAAAATACGGTTTGATCTAACAACGCAAGTAAATATTTACCATAGCCGGACTTTTTAAGCGGTTTGGCTAATTGTTTAAGTTGCTCTGCGTTTATGTAACCCATACGGTAGGCTATTTCTTCTGGGCAGTTAATTTTTAAGCCTTGGCGTTTTTCTATTGCACGAATAAAATTAGCAGCATCAAGTAGGTCATCTAATGTACCTGTATCTAACCATGCTGTACCGCGGCCCATTATTTCTACGTTGAGCTCTTTATTTGCGAGGTATTGATCTATCACATCGGTTATTTCTAGCTCGCCACGCGCTGATGGCTTAACATTTTTTGCAAATTCAACCACACGGCTATCAAAAAAGTATAAACCTGGTACGGCGTAGTTAGATTTAGGTTTATCGGGTTTTTCTTCTATTGATATGGCTTTGCCGTTTTGGTCAAACTCTACCACTCCGTACGATTTAGGGTTAGCAACATGGTAGCCAAATACCGTTGCACCTTGCTCGCATGTAGTTGCATTTTGTAGCGATATTGATAAGTCGTGGCCATAAAAAAGGTTATCGCCCAATACCAAGGCTGCACACTGCCCTTGTAAAAAGTCTTCGGCTAATAAAAAAGCTTGTGCTAGGCCGTCTGGGCTGGGTTGCTCTTTGTATTCAAAGCTAATACCCCATGCGCTGCCATCGCCTAGTAACTCTTTAAAGCGCGGTAGCTCTGTTGGGGTAGATATAATTAAAATTTCGGTTATACCCGCCATCATTAATGTCGACACGGGGTAAAAAATCATGGGTTTGTCGTACACAGGCATTAATTGCTTACTTACCACTTTTGTAAGCGGGTATAAACGTGTGCCCGAGCCGCCCGCTAATATAATGCCTTTACGGGCCGACTTGTGCTGTGGCTTTGTTAATGAATGCATATAGATTCCTGTCTATCTAATTATTTAATTATTATTTGCGCGCTAAGCACTGTGCTACCTTAGCTCTTTTACTGTTGCTAAAATTATTTTACCTATGCCAAATAGCATTAGCTGCAGCACTGCAAATAGTAAAATATTGTATAGCGTGTTCGGGTATTGGTGGTCTTGCGGTAGTGTTGCCGTCTCCACCACTACTAAATATTTAAGCTGCCTGTAGGCCTCTATTCTGGCTTTATCTAGCGATACCTCCGATGCGGTATACCCTTTTAAGGCAAGTTCAAGCTCTATTTTTAAATCAGAAAACTGCGCTAACACTTGACTTACCGCTCTATTATTAGCTGTTGTATTTGTGGGCTCAGAACCTTGTTGCGAAAGCCTTTCGCGCTCAAGCTCTAGCTGAGTTTTTAATGCATTTAGCTCGGCCTCAAGCATTACTACTTGCGGGGCTCTGTCGGTCATGGTTGAGCGCAGGCCTTTAAGCTGCGCACTTTTAGTGGCTATTTGCCCCTCTAACCCGTAAGTTATTTGCTGTAGTGCTAGGCCTTCGGCTTCTGGGTCTAGTAGGTTATTTTTTTGCTGAAAGGCAAGTATGTTTTTTTGCGCATCGCGCAGGCGTTGCTCCACCTTAGCGTGCTCTAAGCGTATAAACTGTAATTGCGCCTCAGCTAATTGATGGCCAATAGAGTTTATATACCACTCTGCTCTGCTCACTATTATTTTGGTTAAGTTATTAGCAAACTCTGGGGTAAAACCTTGGGCTAATATTTTTAATACACCTGAGTCTTCGTCTATTTCAATAGTGGTGTGGTCAATGTAGTAATTTAGCAGGTCTTCGCTGCTGGCATCGCTACTTAGCCCTGTAAAAATATCACCATGGTGTTGGTAATGTTCCTTTAAATTACTATGCTGTTGCAGGTAGTTAAGCATGTCTTGCGAATGAATATAAGCTTTTGCTATTTCGGTATCGGCTGTTGAACTACCGCCCACGCCTAAACCGCTTAAAAGCGCCATAGATGGGTCCATTGTGCTCATGCCATCGGGTTGCTGAATTATTAACTGTGCTCGGCTTTCATACCTTGGGGCTGCTAAAACAAGTTGGTAAAAAGCAAATAATACAAAAGGCACAAGCAACAACACAAACCACGGTTTGGTTAATAAATGCAGCCCACGCTTATTATTTAATTTAGCAATAGCAGATTGCTTTATATTTGGTTTTACATTTTGCTCGGTAGATGTACTTGTTTGAGTTTGCTTTGCTTTACTATTTACTTTATTGGTAAGCCTAGCTAGCTCTTTATTTATTTGCTCATTTTTAGGGTTTAAATTACGTGCGCGTTGCATAACACGCTTTGCTAGGTATACATCGTTTTGCTCAACTTGTTGCGCAAGCCCAATTAGCTTTTCGCCGTTATCCCAAATAGCTTTATCGGTTTTTAGCCCTAGCTCTGTAAAGCGTTGTTCTATTTTTTCTACCGCTTGTTGACTCATAGTTATAATGCCTGGTAATGAGCAATTCCTTGCTCTAAATCGTTGTAAAAAGTGAGTTCGCCTTTATGCAGTACAATAGCACTATCGCAAAAATGGCGCAGTTCGTCCATTTCGTGGCTTACCATAATAACATTGGCATTTTTGCTTTTTTGTGTAAGTGCTTGGCGGGTTTTTTTTCTAAAGTTTGCATCGCCCACAGAGGTAACCTCATCTATTAGGTATACGTCAAAGTCTATACCTATTGAGCACGCAAACGCTAGGCGGGGTTTCATACCGCTTGAGTAGGTATTTACTGGCAAATCAAACTTTGGACCTAGCTCTGCAAATTGGCGTACACGGCGCACATATAAATCTAGGTCGGCTACGCCGTTTATCATGCCTATAAAGCGGGCGTTTTCGGCGCCACTCATTTGTGGGTGAATCCCTGTTGCTAGGGCTACAGGCCACGATAAATGTAGGTCGGTAATAATTTCACCTTTGTTAGGGTACTCACTGCCGGCTAACATTTTAAATAAAGTAGATTTACCTGCCCCGTTTGAGCCTAAAATAGCAATATTGTGGCCACTGGGTATTTCAAAGCTGACATTTTTAAAAATGTACTGCTTACCTATAGCCGAGGGGTAATATTTAGTAATGTTTTGCAGTTTTATCAACTTGATACTCCATATTGCATAGCACTACCTACTTAGTGCCTGTTTCCACGATATGTGGTAAACAGCTAAAGCAAAAAATAGCAGTACAATTGTGCAAGTTAATAAATAAAACTCACTTACGGCCTCTGTTGGGTAAGTGTTATAAGCCGCGTGGCGCGTTAACTCTATGGCATGCAAAATAGGGTTCCAATCAAGGTATGGCCAATATTCTTTTGGTATATCTTGCATCGAAAAGAACACGCCCGATATAAAAAATAAAGGCCGTGTTAGAATGCTCTGCATTTTGGTTATTTCAGGCACATAGCATTGCCCAATAGCAAATAGTAACCCTAACGATGTAGCTATAACCCATACGGCTATAACGTTAGTGATTACAAATAATGGATCGTCTATTTTAATGTCCATTTTAAGTAAAAACATTAGTAATAAAATAAGTACAAAAACAAATAGCTTAACAAGTAAATAAAAACAACTGCTTGCAAGTACGCTACTAATAGGCTGCACTTGCCTAAAAGCAAATAAGGCCTTATTTTTTTTTATCGAGTTACTAGAGTTAGTAAAAGTGTCTAAAAACAGCTGAATTAACAGCATGCCATACATCATAAAATCGAATGTGGGTACAGTGTGTGACTCGCTACCTGCAATTAACCCACGTAAGTACGATAGTAAAAAAATAAAACTTAACGGCTGAAGAACAGCCCAAGCAAGCCCAAACTTATCGTTAAAGCCAGTGCGGATTTCGCGTACAAATAGGGCAAATATAACGTCGCGCCATATTGCCCAGTTATTTCGTTTTAGTACGGTGGTCATTTAGGTGGCCACATTTGCCGCAATAGCAATTTGATAAATTATTTGCGTTATGTCTTTAACCGATTGCAAAAATTTGGTGTCGACTTTTGGGAGTACCAAAATTTGATCGCCAGGCTTTAAGGTGCCGTAAGCGTCAAGATCTATCATGCCGTTAGGGTGTATAACCATTATTTGGTCGTAATTGGCGCGCTCGCTGTAGCCACCCGCCCATGCTATGTAGTCGTCTATTGTGGCATTGGGGTTATAAACTAATGCCTGCGGCATGAGTACTTCGCCCCCAATGTGTATTAGATCTGTTTTAGCGGGTATGTGTATTATGTCGCCTTGCTCTAACCTAATATTGGCAACTTGCCCTTGGTCGGCAATTACCACTTTACCTAACGGTATTATTTTGCGTGCGCGCTCGGTAAATTCTAAAATCATTTTACCTTCTTCTGCGCGAATTTTTGCTTCGCCGTCTGATGAGGCTGGCGCTGTAAATACGCTACGCTCTAAGCGCTCTAGCGATTGGTCTATCATTTCTTTTTGTTTTTTAGCTACGCTTTTACGTTGTATATAAATAGATTGGTAGTCGGCTAACGATTTATCTATTTGAATATGTGCAAGTAGGTCGTGCAAACGCGTGTTTTTATTAACAGCAAAGTACGAAGGCCCTAAGTAGCTGCCATCTACTTGTATATCGATAACTTGGGCTCGCATGTCGTCGTTAAAAATTAGGCGGTCGCCATCTTTAAGCTCAAAGTTTTTAAATTCGTTATAGGGTAAGTAAACCGAAAATGGGCCGTCGGCTCTGTCGCCAACTACGCCTACATGGCTTACTTTAGCCAGTGGTAATGCAAACTTGGCAAGCTGTTCGCCTGTTGCGTGGCTTTGTAAAAATTCGAACCTAAAAGGCGCGCGTACACTCCCCGACACAACCACAGTGGCTTTTTGGCGCTCTACTAATATTACGTCGTTATCTTTAAAGTTAAACTTAGGTAGGTAACCCGTTAGTATAAAGTCGTAAAGATCTATATTTTGAATTACTTTGTTATTACGCAATACTTTTATTGAACGATAGCTGCCTCGCTCTGAGTCTATTCCGCCTGCGCGTTTTAAGTAATATAAAATGCTGTCGGATGCGATACCAGCGTATTGCCCGGGGCGAATTACGCTACCACTAATGTATACGCTCACTGGTGTTGCTGTAAGCAGGTTTACATAAATCTGTACGCTTTTTTTGTATACCTCTTTTATTTTATTGCTTACGTAGGTATTTAACTGGCTTGCTTTTACATCGGCTACATAAACAGGGCCAACATTGGTTATAAACAGGTTACCTTGGTTATCTACGGTTACCACTTCAGATTGGTTAATTGCGCCCCATAACCATATTGATACTTTGTCGCCTGGGGCTACTGTGTAGTCGTCGTTTAAACCATCTAGGCGCTCGCTTTCGTATCCGCCGGCAAATAAATTAGCACCATACGGAGGGGGTAAGCCTTGCTCTGAGCTAGGTAAAAGTTCTGCTGCTGACATTTCGCCTGGTAACAATGTGCCCGAACGCCCTTGCTTGCTAAATGTGCCATTTTGTAGCTCTGCATTGGGTAATTGCGTTTGCGTTGTACCTGCGTTTTCGAGCTGTGTTAGCGACATTTGCTCAGCAGCGCTTAAATTTAGCGATACAATAATGCTTGCGCCAATAATTAAATTAAAGATTAGCTTAAAGCTTTGGTTAAAGGTATTCATAAATTGGCTCAGGCTCCAAAACTTATAGTGTTATTTTTGTTTTTAATGACTTGTGGAGCCATTACCCACAGATCAGTTTGGCTGTTTTTACACATGGCTTGGCGAGTTTGAGCAGAGCTTTGCCCTTGCTGATTCAAAAATAACTCGCGGCATTGTTCACCCAGTGCAGAGGTATATTTTTTTCCTAGGGTAAACTCAATATTTTTATAGCTACCTTGGTAACCAACAGGTTTACTTTGAATTAGTTGTGTAAATTCTAATGGAATTACATTTTGATTAGTGTGTACTACAGGCTCGTTTATAAGTGCGCGGGTAGCATGAAGAACTGGGGGAGATGATGTACAACCAAGTAAAAATAAAATTGGCATTAGTGACGTAAGAGCTAAGTTTATTTTCATAATTTTTTTAGTCTGCTTTTATATAACACGTAAATATTCCTTTAATATTACTGGCTTTTAGCGCTAATTTTTTTCCATTCATGCTCTGTAAATGCAGCATAACTAAAAAATAAAACTAGAAAGGCCAGTAACATAAGCCATTCTGCTATTGAGTAAACCTCAGCTATGCAGCCTACCATTGCTAGTATACTTGCAGCAATCGAAATAACAATAAGTGTTTGCTTGGTACTATACCCCTTTACTTCTAAAAGGTGATGTAAGTGTTGCCTATCGGCTAAAAAGGGGGATTTTTTTGCTTTAACCCTTCTAATTATAACGGCTACCATATCAATTAATGGTACTGCTATTATGTAAAGTGCCGTAACTGGCTTTAATGCGGGTGTGCTTAATTGCGTGCCAATAACCATAAGCCAAATTAGCGTTAAACCAATAAGCATGTTACCTGAGTCGCCCATAAATATTTTTGACACTGAGCTGTGTAGTTTTAAATTAAAGATTAAGTAGCCTAATAATGAGGCAATAAACAGCACGGGCAACAAGTACCATGCATTAGTTACTCTACTTAATAAAAAACCCAACGCTGTAAAAGCAATTAAACTAAGCAAACCGGCTAGTCCGTCCATTCCGTCAATCATATTTATTGCGTTGATCCCTGCAATTATGGCTATAACGGTTACAACTATGCCCAGCACACCTAGCTTAAGCTCTACATTTCCTAATAAAAAACCTAGGCTTGTTAGGTATATTTCGGTGCCAAATATAATTAGTGATGCAACCAGCACTTGCGCAACTAAGCGCACTCTAACTGACAATCTATAGCGGTCATCAAGTGCTCCTAAAAATAAGACCAATGCAGATGCTACTAAGTATAAATTTAGATCTCTGCTGTGTTCAATAAACAAAACAGAAGCTGTTAACACGGCTAGGTATATTGCAATACCACCAACGAGGGGGATGTTTCCATCATGTACTTTTCTATCGCAAGGAAGGTCGACTAACCCTGCTTTTATTGCAATAGGGTTTATTAATTTGATTGCTAATAAAGAAAATGAAAATGTGGTAAAGAGTGGGAGCCAAAAATCCATTAATTACCTCTTGAATAAAGGTTATGGTTTGCACTCATAGAGACTACTTCACTTATTAACTACATAAAAAGGCTAAACAATTTATAGACCATAAACTATGTAAAGTCATTTTAAGCATGCGTTTAGGCAGATTTATTTATAATTTAATTTGTTTTTACTGCTTAAACCACTGGTAGTTTAAGAGCTAATTAGCCAATACAATAATGTTTACAGGAGTTAAGTTACCATTTTATGACTTTAGCAACAACAAACCGCTAAGTACTTTATAGCCAGCTATTTTAGTTCTACATTATTAATATGAGATTAACAAAACAATGAACCACTATGAAAATACTTCACCACGGAGCGGTAAATGGCGTGACTGGCTCGTGCCACGAATTAGTTATTAATAGTAAAACCAGCGTGCTAGTAGATTGCGGGCTTTTTCAAGGAGAGGACGCAAAAGATGATTTATCAATAGAGTTTGATATTGCGCACATTTCCGCGCTTATTGTTACCCATTGCCACATTGACCACGTGGGGCGTATTCCTTATTTATTAGCAGCCGGTTTTAAGGGGCCTATTTATACTACGCCTGCCTCGGCTAGTTTGCTGCCATTAGTGATTGAAGATGCGTTAAAGGTAGGTGTTACCCGCAATACAAAAATTATAAATGCGTGCTTAAGTTTACTAAATAAGCAGATAGTAGCGGTTAATTTTAATACCTGGTTTACGCTGCCTTGCGCCAACCAGCAAATAGCTAAAGCGCGGTTTCAGCGAGCTGGGCATATATTAGGCTCAGCCTATGTTGAAATAGATGTTGGCATTAATGCAAAAAATAATAAAAGCCATAGAGTTGTGTTTTCAGGCGATTTAGGGGCGCCCTATACGCCGCTATTACCGGCTCCAAAACCTCCTTATAAGGCCGACACATTAGTTATAGAGTCAACCTACGGTAATAAAAATCATCAAGGCCGAAAAGAGCGCACCCAAACACTAAAAAATGTAATTGAACGCGCAGTAGCAGATAACGGCGTAGTGTTAGTGCCGGCATTTAGTATTGGCCGCACACAAGAGCTACTTTACGAGCTAGAGCAGCTAATACATCAATCAGCTAAAGGTTCGCATTGGCGAAGTATTCATGTAATTTTAGACTCCCCCATGGCTGCCAATTTTACCGAGCAATATATTAAATTTAAACACTTATGGGATGCAGAAGCTAAGCGCAAAGTAGCCAAAGGCCGCCACCCGCTAGACTTTGAAAACCTAACTACGGTAGATACTCATAGTGAGCATATAGCTATTATTAATTATTTAGCGTCGCGCCAAACTCCCGCCATTATTTTAGCTGCTAGCGGTATGTGCACTGGCGGGCGAATAGTTAATTATCTTGAGCGCTTTTTACCTGACAAAACAACCGATGTATTGTTTGTTGGCTACCAAGGCCGCGGCACGTTGGGGCGCGATATACAAAAATATGGCCCGCGTAATGGTTATGTTTTTATAAACGATACACGTATTACAATTAACGCACAGGTGCATACCATTAGCGGTTACAGCGCACACGCAGACCAAAATGGATTAGTTAAGTTTGTAACCGGCATGCGTAAAAAGCCAAGCCATATAAAAATTGTGCACGGCGATGATGAGGCAAAGCACGTATTAGCAAGTAAGTATAAAGAGGTGTTAGGTAGTGAAGTTAAAATTGAGATAGGTAAGGGGTAAATATGTAAAAGCTACGCTTTTATTGCGCCAGCAAGCAAGGCGCCTACGGGTGGTAAACATTAGAAATAAAGGTGGGTTTAGGCTTTTATTGTACGCGTGAAGCTTGCTCACGCAAATTGGTAAATACGTAAAAGCTTCGCTTTTAGTGCGCCAGCAAGCAAGGCGCCTACGGGTGGTAACCATTAGAAATAAACGTGGGTTTAGGCTTTTATTGTAGGCGTGAAGCTTGCTCACGCAAATTGGTAAATACGTAAAAGCTTCGCTTTTAATACGCCAGCAAGCAAAGTGCCTACAATAAAACATACACCGAGTATAAAATCCACGTTGGTGAAGCTTGCTCACGCAATGTTGGTAAATACGTAAAAGCGTTGCTTTTAATGCGCCAGCAAGCAAGGCGCCTACAATAAAATATACACCGAGTATAAGATTCCACGTAGGCGTGAAGCTTGCTCACGCAATGTTGGTAAATACGTAAAAGCATTGCTTTTAGTACGCCAGCAAGCAAGGCGCCTACACCACAATATACACCAAGTATAATAATCCACGTAGGCGTGAAGCTTGCTCACGCAAAAAGCACTTAAAAAGGGAATAAAACTATATGGTTAACACACAAAAACGTTTAAAAGGTAGGTGCCCTACCATTAATGCTTTTTACTCTATAACTTTATGTTGCGACTTCCGCAAGCCATTATTTGCTAATTATTTAAATGCACGGTTGATAGCTAGAGAGCTGGTTTTATTTTCCAAAAGTAATTCGCTTAACACTATTTGCTTTATAATTATGCCTGATCATATACATTGGCTTTTACAACTAAATAGTAGCCCAGAACTATCAAACCTAGTTAGAAAGTTTAAGAACATTACAACTTATAGATTTAATAAATATAACGAAACTGACGGAAAGATATGGCAATCAAATTATTATGACCACAAAATAAGAGATGATGAAGATTTAATAGCTCAAGCTAGGTATATAGTAGCAAACCCTTTACGCGCGGGATTAGTAAACAACATAAGCAAATATCCGTATTGGAATTGTGTGTATTTGTAAAAGCTTCGCTTTTAATGCGCCAGCAAGCAAGACGCCTACGGGTGGTAAACATTAGAAATAAAGGTGGGTTTAGGATTTTATTGTAGGCGTGAAGTTTACTCACGCAATTTCGCAAATATGTAAAAGCTTCGCTTTTAATGCGCCAGCAAGCAAGACGCCTACGAGTGATTAAGCCCTAAAATTAGAGGTGGGTTTAGGTTTTGTTGTAGGCGTGAAGTTTACTCGCGCAATTGGGTAAATAGGTAAATAGATAAATACGTAAAAGCTGCGCTTTTAATGCGCCAGCAAGCAAGACGCCTACGGGAGTTAAACCTTAACATTAAAGGTGGGTTTAAGGTTTTGTTGTAGGCGTGAAGCTTGCTCACGCAAATTGGTAAATACGTAAAAGCTTCGCTTTTAGTGCGCCAGCAAGCAAGACGCCTACGCCAAGGTTAAACCTTATATTAAGCGCAGGGTTTAGGCTTGCTTTTGCGGTGATATTTTACGAGTAAAAGTTTTATACCATTTGGCTAATTCGCTTACGCCTTCTTTAACACCTACCTTTGCTTTGTAGCCAGTGACAGCAAACAGGTCTTGTGTATCTGCAAAGGTTTTATAAACGTCGCCAGCTTGCATTTCACGGAAGTTCTTTTTAGCTTCAATACCTAATTCGCTTTCTATAGCTTCTATAAATTTCATTAAATTAATAGGGCTGCCATGGCCTATATTATAAACGGCATACGGAGCAGAGCTTGTAGCAGGCGAACCTGTTTCTACTTTCCAATCGGCTTTTGGTACTGGTACTACATCTGCCGCACGCACAACGCCTTCAACAATATCGTCAATGTAGGTAAAATCACGCCACATATCACCGTTGTTATTTATATCAATTATTTCACCAGCAAGTATTTTTTTAGTAAAAATATACGGAGCCATATCTGGACGGCCCCAAGGGCCATAAACAGTAAAAAAGCGCAACCCTGTAGTCGGTAAGCTATATAAATGTGAATAGCTATGTGCCATTAATTCGTTGGCTTTTTTGGTAGCAGCATAAAACGACACAGGATGATCAACACTGTCTGTTGTTTCAAATGGTGTTTTTTCGTTTAGCCCGTATACAGAACTAGATGATGCGTAAACAAGGTGCTTAACTTTATTATTTCTGCACCCTTCGAGCACGTTTAAGTGCCCAACTAGGTTTGAGTCGGCGTATGCGTCTGGATTCTCAATTGAGTAACGAACGCCAGCCTGTGCAGCTAAGTGTATTACCTTATCGAATTGCTCAGTTTTAAACAGTTCACTCATAAGCGCACGTTCGCTAATATCAAGTTTTATAAACTTAAAGCTGCTGTGATCTTTAAATAAATCTAAGCGCGCTAATTTTAAATTTACGTCGTAATAGTCATTTAAATTATCAATACCAACAACTATGTGCCCGGCTGCTAATAACTTTTGACATGTTACTGCGCCGATAAAACCCGCAGCCCCTGTTACTAAATACTTCATGAAATCCCTGATATTTAAATTTTAGATTAGCTCAAAAGCAATTTACTTTAGGTAAAGCAGTTGCGTTACTCTGCTTACCTTGTTTTCTTTTCAGTTAAGGTCGCATATATTGCCTATTAGTGGAACACAATAAGCGCTTCGAATAATAATTTTCGTACCTGAGAATGATCTCTCGCAGCTTTGATTTTGAATTAAAGGCCTTATTACTGCACACCATTATTTACCTAACAATTGTACGAACTATAAGCCTCACCGACACCCACACCCACACCCACACCCACATACAAAAATATAAAAGCTAGTATATATTAATGCTACTGTATGTGTGACAGGTGCACTATAAAACTAAGAGCGGTTAAGTAAGCGATAGAAAGTACAGCGCCTTCAATAATAACCTATATAACGAAGTACTGTCCTGTATAAGATTAACTTTATACCGCGAAGCAAGCTCAACTTTATTGCTGCTGCCAGTAAAGTCTATTTATGTTTATTTTTGACTAGATGGTACACGTATTATCATTAGCGCATAGGTACATACTTTTAGCAAATAAGTATAAAAAGTTGTTAGGGGAAGAGGTTGGGGTTGGAAGGAGATATAAGCTCTGCAGTGAAAAAACCATGATGACTGTTGATAAAGGTCTAACCCAAGTAGCACTTTATTTTAAGTGTCACTTGGGCTTAAAGGTATTCATATAGAGCTATATATTCAAAGGCCTTTTATAAGGGGGTTATTGCTGTATTGTAATTTCAGAGAGCCCTAGCTTACACCTTATGTAATTAATTACTTTACAGTAATTTGCAAGGGCGTATAGATAAAGGCTAAATACGACTAGAAAGCTATAAAACATATAATACTCTGGAATATTATACACCTCTCCCAGCATTCCAATTCCAGAAAATATTGAAGCAATTAAACAAATTAGCGCCAATGTTTGCATTGGAGAGCAGCCTATTCTCTGACAAATATGATGTAGATGTTCCCGGTCTGGCTTAAACGGGGATTTTTTTTGCTTAATTCTGCGTATCATGATCGCAACCATATCCATAAGTGGCACAGCTATTAGCCATAAAGCTGTAACTGGGCGTATCATTGGGCTACCTGGGTTTTGACTTGCTCCAATCAGTAACCAAATGACAGTAAAACCGATCATCATACTGCCCGCATCCCCCATAAACACTTTGCGTTTGCGACCAACCAAGCCTAAATTCATTAAAATATATGGGATCATTGTCACAACGAGTAAGATGCATAAATAGCTAAGCTTTTGCTCACCCGACCAAGATAGTAATATAGCTATGCTGCCAAATGTAACAATTGATAACCCACCAAGAAGTCCATCGATACCATCGACCATATTAAATGCATTAATACAGCCAATCACTGCGAATACAGTAATCACAGGCCCAAGCCATGAAAGAATAACATCTCCAATCCCAAACATATTACCCAAAGATTGCATCTGAGCACCTGCAAAGTAAATCATAACGATAGAGATAGCCGTCTGTACGATGATCCTAAACTTAACGCTTAAGTCATATTTATCATCAAGCATACCGATCGCTGTAAGTGCAGTGATACAAAGCATAAAGAGGTTTTCGTGGTTGATCATTCCGGGGTGTGAATAAATATAATGTACAATAGTAATACATATCGCCACGCCACCCACTAAAGGGATATTACCGGTATGGGCCTTTCTACCAGAGGGTATGTCTACAAGGCCAATATTACGCGCCACTTTACGCATCAGAAATAGCATTGCGAATGCAATAACAAATGTGAATAGAAGATCTAAAATCATATAAATTTCCGTGTTAACTAGCTAATAGTTAACTTAATCTGTGTTATTTCAGTTAATTAAAGCACCTTCCAACTTAAAAGTGTGCTTTCTGAATTTATTTTAACAATTACAGCTAAAGTTAGAATTTTACTAAATACACTTACGCATACCTTGGTGAAAAAAGAACTTAAAGTATTGTTTTATAGTTTTTTAAAGTCGGCTAGTAACGCATCTAAGCATTATAAATTATTTATAGCCTTTTTAAACAATAATTAGTAAAAATGAAATAATTGTGCCTTAACATGAATGCACACTAGGCGGATCTTATTATTCATTTCTTTGTTTAGCAATACACTGTTCCTCTATTGTATAGCTGAACTCTGAACACGCATTGAATAGAAATGTAAGCTAAAAACCGACTCTAAGAGTGAAATTCAGTTACTTAGGCTTCTAGAGGTATCACGACTTGCGAAACAGAGCTCTCCATGCATAAAAGGTAAAACATGTAACAGCTTTTATGAAAGGAAGGCTTTCTACTTCACGATAAATTTGCCACTGCCGCTTAGCCTTTTTTATTTTGTTTCTCGAAATTGAGTTAGGCATTATTCTGTAACACGTTAACACCTCACTTAAAAGGTAAGCATTTTTCCCTGATTTTAATAACTTTAGCCATGTTGCATAATCTTGCCCTGTTCTTAATAATGGCATAGTAATATCAGAAAAAGCATTACGCCTTAACATCACAGTAGAGCAACCTAAGGTTGCTTTTTTTCTTAGCATGTCTTCATATGTAAAAAAGCCAGCTTGCGTTGCATCTACAGTTTTACCTATTGACTCCCCACGATGATCAATTAAGGTATAAGCAGTAAAAGAAAAATCGATGTTATCCCCCATAAAGGCAACCTGCTTTTCAAGCTTATTAGGAAGCCAACAGTCATCACTATCAATAAACGCTATATAGTCGCCTTTAGCATGGCTTAATGAGCTGTTACGAGCGACGGCTGCACCTGAATTAACGGCATTTTTATAAACTTTTACCCTTTTATCTTTTTCGGATATTTCAAGCAACAATTGATATGTTGAGTCAGATGAGCAATCATCAGTTACTAGCCATTCCCAATTATTAAGCGTTTGCGATGATATGGACTCATAAGTTTTTAGCAATTCTGCACTAGAATTATAAGTCGCCGTAATAATCGAAATAAGGTGCATATTTAACTCTTCGTTTGCAAAACACTCTAATAGTGTATTTGACTAAGATTTATCGGTAAAAAATTCTGCATAGTATATAGAGATAAACCTTAGATTAAAGCTCTAGAAATGAAATAATCATTTTATAATGTAGTTTTTTAACATCAGTTTCATTTTTTCATAAAAAGATAACTCCGCTGGGATTTTTATTGCCCACCGTAGCATTAGCGCAAAACGTATATAAAAAGGATAAAAGCGCAATAAGTATCCTCTAGCACAGAATCGACCAGCATGATCTATATCTCGACTTTCTATATTAGTTGTGTGGTAGCAAGTGGCTAGATCTAAATAGCTTACTTTTGCATTAGCCTTAAATAAATCTAATATAAATTTATTTTCTTCACAGCAAGGAAGCTTTGTCCCTAAACCAAGGTTAGTATCGAATTTAATTTTTTTAGCATTGACGAACTCTCGTCTTACAATGATTTCAATAGATGATATCTTTAAAGAATTTGTCAGCTTATGTGAGCTATGAAAAGCATAATTCTTATAAAAATCGTTGTGATTCTCTAATGACTTTACTTTAATAAAGTGAAGGTCATCATTAGAGTTTTGAAGAATATTTACTAACTGCTGAAGAGCATCAAATTCTAACTCAATATCATCATCTTGTACCCACAGCCATTTGCTCTGACTATTCGTAAGCAACATATTTCGGCTGCGACTTAACCCAGATTCAGTCGTTTTTATTACTTTAACCCTTTCTGATAGTTGAGTTACAGTATTAGTAGGCTCTCGTTGTGAACATATTAAAAAATTGACTCTATGATCTATTTTATCAATATTTGTCTGAAGATATTCTGTCAACTTATTTAAAGAAGCTGCAACTGTTGATATGGCAATTGTTAACATGGAGGCCTTACTATTAGAGATTAATTTGTCCTAAAATATTATAGGGTATGTATTGTTCTGAATTAGTCATTTTAAAAACAAAGAACATAATTATTAAGGATATGATAAATAGGTAAGCTAATTTACCCTCACCTTTGAACACCCGCATTAAATAGGTTAAAAGCACAATATTTGATATATTAAAAATAATCACAAACCTATCACTTAAGTCCTCAAACTGCATAAACAATATACTTAAGATAAGCCCAACAAAACTAAGGTTAAAGAATAGCTCAAAGTACTCAAACCTTTTTGCTAACCTCTCATAATAATAAAGTAAAATAAAAAACATTAACGGCTTTTCTATAAATGAGAAAGAAAATGGCTTTGGCTCACCAGCAGATACATAAGACTTAAACGCGTAAAATATGATATTAGAGTTAGGTAAAACATCCGCTATCAATTTAATTACATTAATGCCTTGCAAAAATAGCGCGCTAATTAAAATAGATATGAAAACGTGCGGCTTGAATTTTTTATTAATGAAAAAGTACAAAGGAAAAACTAAAATCAAACTCACATGAAAGGTAATAGCTATTAAATTTAATAAAAAGTAAGCATAAGCATTTCTAGATTTTATAAACTGTATTGAATATAGAAATATCGCGACAGCTAAACCTTGCCTTAGGAACATCATATTAAATTGAAAATAACCATAACGCATATAAATTAGTAAAGCGAAGATAGTCATAGGAGTGTAAATAGATACACTTTTGTAAGTTAGACCTATTGTGATTAGTGCTGTAACAACGAGAAAAAAATTAAAATCATCAAAGATAGAGTGAATGATAAAGTTATAAGTTAAGTAACCTTTTTCTAAGCGGTTATTATCAGAAAAATAGATAAATAAGTTAGAAATATACTCTGGAGCGTCGTAAAACACTTGATGGTACACTTCCCAATCTGGCTTAGCACCCACTTCATGCCTAAGCCCTGCAAACAAAGCAAGTATCAGTACTAAAAAATAACCTAAAAGGCTGTAGTCTTTTTTTGCTATAGACGAGTACGAAAAAAGTGTAAGTACGACAACAAGTATAAGATAAATCATTTATCAGAAAACACTATTCATCAAGTTTCAGATCTGAAATAAGCCTTTCATATAAGGACTCTTTATCAAATACTGTATTTTTATCTAAATTATCTCTTCGGAGTTGCTCGTTCCACAGATGGACTGCTTGTGCCCCTTCCAAATTAATATGCTCATCACTGGCAAAGAAAATTTTCTTCCAGTCCGCAGATGAAATTGGGTAATATTTTTGAACAGGAGCTGCATAGTTCAGTAGCTCACCTTTCTTTACAAAGCCAGTAAGTGCTTTGGGTCCTGTAATACCCCACGGCAAATATGAAAAATCTCCTCGCCCCCAAGTTCTACCAATTAGTTTTCTTATTAAAAATTTAAATGTATCCCAGCGTGTAAATTGAAAAGGGTTATCGCAATATTTGCTTAAGTTAGAGAAAAGCTTGTTACCTGCGCTTTTTGTACCAATTACAGCATTGTTGATATAGGTTTCGTTTTCAAAGCCAAAGTCTAATTCGTCATTAATATAAAAAGGCGCCAAACAGATAACATCCATATCCACCCAAAAAGTATTACTACACTTTAGAAGCATTTCGTACCTAAAATGGTTTGCAAATCCAGCATAACTACCTTTGCCTTTACCTGTCACAGACCCGTAAGTAAAAACTTTATTTTTTGGCAGTATAACATTAGCATCTAGCACTTCTACACCATCTGGTATGTTTGATACTTCATCATAGGTATACAAATACACCTTATGCCCTGCACGTAAAAAAGAGGTTAAACACACTCTTTCTAATCTAGATAAAGCACCACCTATCCATAACGATCTTATTTCTGCCAACATTTAATACCTATTTTTTCTATACTACTATTTATATATAAATATAATAATAGTGATTTTTTATATAAAAATTCAGAAACTCTCTTTTAATCATTCGAGCATGATACATATATAACCTCAATTTTCTTGAAGTTTATATAATGTACCCAATGAACTTTTTCTTTACCTTTTAAATAAAACTGATGTTCAGTAACATATTGCAATACACTTAAGGTAACTAATACCATTATATCTCTTACATAAGCTAGACATAAAAAGAGGTAAGACTTAACTTCTCAATCGAGAAAACATATAAAGCAATATAAGATTAATACAATAGACTTTATCGTCTTAGAGAATTTAAATTGTAGAAATTTAATAGAGCAGACAACTGTGTGTCATTTCTAGCCTTCCCTACATTCATAGAGCTTAGTGATTGGTTGTAGCCAGTGCTTAATTGAAGGTATCTAGTGGGCCAATCTCGCTTATCATTAATTTTTTTACAGTCTACTCCACTTATGTGGGCTATTACTTTAAACCATATATCATCAGCGCTATCAGCCAACTCCATAAATACTTTTTCATTAAAAACTTCGTTGCTCAGCAGGCCAGGAGGGAAAAGCATGCCAGCACCGGAAGTTAAAAATACATCCTCCTTCAAAGAAAAGCTATTAGCTTCATACTCCCATTTGTTATATGGAAGTATTTTTCCTTTTTTATTGTACTTAACTCTATGCGCTCTAGTCCCCAGTATTACATTAGGTAACACTAAATGCTCGCGTAGAAGACCCTCTACCATGTCTTGTGGGTAAATAAAGTCATCATCTATAGTTATAATAATGTCATTTGGGTATTTCTTTGCAGTTGGAATATACTTTTTATAAGATTTAATATTAGAAACAAACTCAACTTCCAGCCCGAATTCATATAAGCTCGATAGCGTTAAAGGTATATCACTTTCTGAAAATTCGGATTCATCCAACCACAGAACAATCTTATTAGGTCTAATAGTCTGTGATAGAATTGACTTTATTATATAGTGAACTTCATGAATCTGTTCTCCATATGTAGTGAACGATACAATTACACTTTTATCCCTTATGTCTGCAAACCTTTTATACTCGTTGAAGTCAGCTAAATCTAGTTGCACCTTTTTGGCTTCGAGTTTAATAACATTGCTCATGTTATTAACTAAAAATGGCATTTTCAGCAATGCACGAAGGTGTTTAAAAAAAACACTCACACTTTTACCCTCTTCTTTAATAATTTAGTTAGCTTAGAGTATTGTAAATATAAATAGCTGCGATAAAAGAAAGTATAAAAAACTAATACTGTACACCAAATTAGAGCTTTCGAAAGTGGTGGAAAGTCATGAAAAACCACCTGTAATGTACATAGTAAAATTACAATTAAAAATTCAAAATATTGTCTAAATCTAGGGAACGAGATCCAAATTCTTGAAGATATTTCGCATCTAAATACATAATAAATATAAAACGAGATCAACGTTGCTACAGCAGCCCCACCCGAACCTAAAAAAGGTATTAAAAGATAGTTTAAAACAAAATTAACACCTAAAGTCAGTATTGACACAAGCATAGAATAATACGTTTTTTTCTTTACATTGATACCCATAGATGTAGCTTCTGACATCGTGTAAAAAAGCGGATATCCAACACAGCAAATAATTATACTTGAAACCAGTTCGTAATTATCAGGAAGTATAATTGCTACTAATGGCGAGAAAATACCTACAATGCAAAATAGATAAAATATAACCACACCCATTAAACTAACAACCGACCTAATGTTTTTCTCTATATCTGGGTGGTCTTCGTTTTTGTAAATAGCCGGTGCCCATATAGTACTAAAAACAGATCTTATTATAACTACAGCCGATGCAAAACTAACAGCAACACTATATAAAGCCAGCTCATTTAAGGAAGATAAGTCTTTAATCATTAACTTATCAATACTTGTCAACCCCCAAAATGCTAAGCCACTTAAAATAAGGGGCAATCCGAAGCTAAAACCATCTTTTAAATCTTTGAAGTTAAATTTATTTTTTTCAAATAAATTTAGAAAATTATAAATTTTAAAATTTTCTATAAGTAAATAAACCAGTAATACAATATTAGATAAAAGATATACATATAAAAGGCCATCAAACATAACATCCTCTAAGTACAGTATACTTATAAGAGCTAGTGAAATGACTAACTTTGGTATTATTTGAGAAAAAGAAAACTTTAGTGCCTTACCTTCCATTCTAAGGTTCAATGAAAGATACCGATTAATTAGAGTAACAATAAATGACGAAATTATAATAATTGCAGTTGCATCATTACTAATTTCAAAAAGATATTGTAAAATACTTACTCTATACGCATAAAAAAGATAACTAAATATACCAAGAGAAATGATCCCCGGCATAATACAGGTTATCATCAAGCTGACCTTCTCAGCTTTGTAATACTCCCTCATGTAATACTGATCTAATCCAAGAGTAAAAACCATTACAACTAAATTACAAATCAAATGGTATATAGATACCCGACCTACATCCTCCATAGCAAAGGTCCATGCTAATAAAGGAGTAATTAGTAAGCCTAAAAATGCACTCATTACTGGACCAGTTGTATAATGTAATAGATCTTTAATTTTAACCAATATTATTTTCTCTAATATATCGTTTTAAATTTATAGAGTAATACTCAAAATAATCTTTAATAAAGAGATTCAGTAACATTTAACCTATTTACTTACTTTTAGGGAAATAAAGCCTAATAAGTACGATTGTTACCCCTATAAAACACCCTAATAAAGTACCGAATATACAAATAAGTGCACGTTTGGGCTTAAACTTTTCCTCTGAAACTAATGCTGGATCTATTGTTTTAAATACATACTCATCCCGAACATTTGCGAACATAATGGTTTTTGTTTGCTCTTCTACTAATTTGTATAGCACGGCACGTATATCAGCAATTTTTGTTTGATCTAATTGCTGAGTTAAAAATTCAGTGCTTTTATTAGCCTCTAACACATCACGTGCTTTCATGGTTTTATTTATATCTTGTATTAACCACTTTACCCACTGCTGTGCTACGTAAGGTGATACATGCTCAACTGCAAGCGTTATCATTCCACTTTCTTTGTCTAAGTTTGCATTAACAATCTTTCTGAACTCTTTATAAGCCTCTTGCATTGATGGCTCAGCCTTAAAAGGTGCTTTAACTTCACGTATCCACTTATTTTGCTCTGCAATATAAAGCTCTTCATCATAAACAATGGTATTCGTTTCACGGTTCCAAGCTTTAGCAGCCATTAAATTGGGTAAAATATTATACTTTTGAATAAATTCGCTGCTAAACTTGCGTGACTTAAGTACTTCAAGCGCCAATTGCGTTTTATCAACCCCACCACCGGCACCCAAGTTAACACCTGCTAAACTAGCAAGCCCACCAAATTGGCCAGCTAATGCGCCTAAACCACCTTGCTGCTGAGCTTCTGCTGGTGCCAATAACGCTTCAGATTTATAAACATTCGGAAGACTAATAGCGTAAAAAACTGATGCCACAGCAAATAAAATAGTTAAAGCAATAACTATCAACTTGCCTTGCCAAATAACGGTAAATAGTTCACGAAGGTCTATTTCATCATTGGCAATATCATCAGTCACTGAACCATTTGCTTGCTTTAGGTTATTTGAGTTGTTTTCCATTTAAATCTCATAAGTTTAGCTATCAGCTATTAAAATTGTACAACATGAATATCACATCAAGTTATTCTTCTAGAGCTAGGAGCTTCTCGTGCTACCTGCCACCAATAACTACAAATAGACCGCCTACTTTTACATTTACGCGGTTTAATACTACATCTACAAGTGCACTTTAAACTAGGGAGTATACCGAAGCGCTAGGAAGAAAACGCAATGTAAATAAAGCACTTACTTTCCTGACGCCTCTATAAATATTAGATACCGCTTATAGCTGCTACAGCTACACCTAATTGGTATACAATTTGCGTTGCAGTACTCCAAAGCGTTAGTTTGTCCATATGACTTGCATCCATAGGTATTACTATTGTATCGCCAGGTTCTAGCTGCTCTGAGTTATTAGCAGCAAACCAGCCACCGGTGTTTGGTATTTTTACTGAGCCATTTGCTTTAATTATGTAAATACTGTCTTCATCAGCGCGATCTTTTAAGCCACCACTTAAATCAATGTACTCATCAACACTTATACCGGCTTTATATAAATGAGAGGTAGAGTAATTAACTTCACCTATTACGCTAATTGAATCGCGCTTGCTGGGTACATATAAAACATCTCCGTCTTGAAGGACTAGGTTTTGCTTGTTTTCAACAATCAGTGGTAAATCGATAACTAAACGCCCCACCGCTTCAACACTTGCTAAATCATTTAATAGTTTATTCATTTCATCATATGTAAGCGTGTTACTACTTACAGAGTTCTGAAAGCTTTTTGATGCAATGTCACGGCGTAACTCGGTTGATAAGCGGGCTAGCTGTTGTTGCTCTTGTTCTTTAATTGAAGCGCGGGTGAATACAGCGGCTTTTTGTTCAGCAAACTCAGAAAAGCCTCCAGCGCGCTCTAATAGTTCTGTTAGTGTTTCGCCGCGGCGAATTGTGTATGTACCAGGAAACCTTAACTCACCTTTAAGCTCTACTTTTACGTTTTCTTGCCAATTTGGGATAGCGAATACGTTAATGCTGTCTTTACTTTGCAATGTAATGTTGCTTTGTAAATCTCCACGCATCGCACTTTCAAGGTCTAAACGCAAGTGCTCTATTTTAGACGCATCGCTTGCAACAATACGCGTAATTTCGGCTTGTTTTACGTAGGCAGACTCTAGCAAGCCACCTGCAGCGGTTACTAAATCACGTACATCACCGCCTACCATTAAAGGGTAAACACCTGGAAATGTAACATTGCCGCTAATTTCTACTAGCTGCATAGCCTGATCAACAGAGGCTTGTTGCTTAAATTTGGCAATAATCGGGGCTAAAAGGTTATGACGGCTAAATAAGGCGTAATCTTCAGGTTTTAGCTCAAGCTCGGCTTCTTCTTTTGCTTTACGTTTTGAAATTTCGGCGATGGTAATGGCTTTATTTTCTTCAAAAAGAAATTCCTCTTCTTCTTGGTTTATGCCGATGTATTTTTCAAACTCTTTTTGCTGATACGTATGCCATTGCTCAGCTTTAAGCTGCTGCTCTTGCTGCTCTTGACTCAACGCCATATTAGCAAGTGCTGATTTTTCAGCTTCTTTTTCTTCAAAACGGCTAAATACTATGATTTTGTCATTAGCTTTTAATGCTAAATTGTTTTCAGGGTTTTTAATAATGGCTTGTGCTACATCAAATTGGTGCGCTTCTATATCACCATTAATGTTAATTTCGCGAATAACTAGGCCGTAGCTTAAATCTGCTTGTGGCAGTAAGTCGCCACGTACTGATTTTAAAACATCAGAAATACGCTTACCTTGATACCATTGATAATTACCCGGGCGCGCTACAGCACCAATTAAGCTAATAGAGTTTTGGTATTGTGAGCTAACAGAATTAAAGCGTACACGGTCGCCATCTTGCGGGATGTAGTTAATTTGTGGCTTAGTAAAGTCTACTGATAGCACTTCTTTACGATCAAAATTGAAACGCTCTACCACGGCATTTTTAGCATAAGCACCGGCTTTTAGGCCCCCTGCCATAGTGAGTAACTGCTTAGCTGTTTCGCCTTTTTTAAGTTCAAATATTGCAGGGCGTTTAACTAAGCCATCTACAGCAACTTGGGCACCGACTGGTGGCACAAAAACAACATCACCAGGCTTTAATACTATGTCGTTGCTGCTGTCGCCATTAATTAGTAAATCGTAAAGGTCGAAATTTGCTACTGTTTTACCAGCGCGTTTTACTTGTATGTTACGAAGAGAAGCAATATCTGACACACCACCGCTTACAAACAAAGCATGCGATACGGTTGTTAAAGACGATACGCTGTAGCTGCCTGGTTTGTAGGCTTCACCTAATACAAGTATGCGCATACTACGTAGCTGACCTAGAGATACAAAGGCTTTTACACCTATCACTTCTTGCTCAACTTTTACTTTTATTAGTTCTTTAATTTCGGCAAAGGTTAAGCCTGCGACTTCTACAGGGCTTAAATCGGGAATGCTAATACGTCCTTCACGGTCAACAGTTACATCAAAACTGTCACTTTCTTTCCCGTAAAAGTTAATTTTTAGTTGATCCCCTGGACCTACTATATAAGTGTCAGGTACGGCTGCATTTTCACTTGGCATAAATGTGGTAGGTTCACCGGCAAAAAGCTCGTAGCCGTAAGGCTTTAATTCTTCTGTTTTTGGCTTAAAACGCTCTTCGTCAGTTAAGTTTTCTTGTTCTTTTTCTTCGCGTTCGCCGATAGTTGACTGCTGCTCATTTGAGTTTTCGTCATTTGATTGATTAGCGCCGGTGATCGTAGAAATATCTACACCGTATTGTTTTGCTAGGGCTTCTTGTTGGGCTTTTGGCAATTTTTTAAATTGCTCAATTTGAGAGGCTGTTGGCGTAAAAGCCATCGCACTAAAACTACAAACTAGAATAAAAGCACTAAAAAATTGTATAAAAACTTTCACGAGTAGGTATATCCCTAGGTCTACAACCAAAATTGGTGGCTATAATACATTAAATCAAAACAAATAAAAAAGGGACTTTCGTCCCTTATGTCACTTAAATGTCATTAAATACGTTTTTTGGTTAAAAACTGTAAACTAACGTTAATGACGTCTCTGTATCTGTGCTTTCTTCGTCATCAGCAACATCTGAGTTGTTGGTGACATTAAAAGCGACTTTCATTTGCAGCGAGCCATTTATTTTTGCTAGCAATGCAGTTTCTGAACGCGTTTTGGTGTTTGAATCACCGTACTCAACCGATACAAGTTGAGTAAAACGTGCACTGTCTGAAATCTGCCAGTTGTAATCAAGTTTACCTAAAGCAATTATTTCACTGTCGCTTTCGCCTGCAAGTAGGTTACCGTCGTCATCAACTTGCGTGCTGTCGTCAGAGTATTCAAAAAATTTGTAACCCGGACCAAACTCTGCATTCAACCACATATCTGGTTGGTCAATTAAACGTAAGCCGTAACCCGCAGAAATTACAGATTCAGTTCTATACGCGCCAAAGTAGTCTGAAACGTGTGAACCATAAATGAATAAATGAGAGTTCTTTTCATTTAATTTGTAATTACCTTGCGCAGATGCAGAGTACTTTTCGTTCGTACGCTGTTTGTCTTTGTCGCCGTTGTCATCCTCTACTTCATCTTCTTTATAGATGCCGTCGATTTTGTACTCGTTATTCCAGTTTTCTAGGTGATGTAATACCTTTAAACCGCCTTTTAATGTTGTAGTTTCAGTGTTACCACTAGTGACAATAGCACCTAGCTCGCTTGTTACTTCCCACGTTTTTTTCTCTGCGTCTTCAGCGAATGCGTTAGTTGCAGCAGACGCTGCAACTAACAGTGTTAAAAGCTTTAATTTCATTAAAAATAACCTATTTAATCCTAAAAATTATACTAATTCGCTTAATTAAGTAATCTATTTTGAGGCTGGAAAAACGTGTTGATAGCCAGGCAAAAAATTCGCTATTTAGTTGTTCTAAATGAGAATTTTTAACGCAGATAGCGACACGTTTAACCCCGCAAAATGATTAAGTATTATTGCGGATTTGTATTAGTCTTGCTTGTGTAAATGTACATCCATTTGTGGAAATGGGATTGTAATGTCTGCATCATCTAATGCAATTTTAATGTTCTCTAATAATGCCCAGTACGTTGGCCAGTAATCACCAGAGTTTACCCAAGGACGCACAATAAAGTTTACGCTTGAGTCTGCAAGTTCAGAAACTGCAACAGTATATGCTGGATCTTTAAGTAAACGAGTCTCTGAGTCAAGTACTGACTGTAATACTTCTTTTGTTTTACGTAAGTCAGCATCGTAGCCTACACCAATTACTAAGTCGATACGGCGAGTAGACTCACGCGAGAAGTTAGTAATTGCACCAGACATAATTTGTGAATTTGGTACGATAATTACTTTGTTATCTGGAGTGCGAAGCTCTGTAGAGAATATATCAATTTTTTTAACTGTGCCCATTTTACCGCCAGCTTCAACAAACTCACCAGATTTAAATGGACGAAGCAATATAATAAGTACGCCAGATGCAAAGTTAGACAGCGAACCTTGCAGCGCTAAACCAACAGCTAGGCCAGCCGCACCTAAAATAGCAATAAACGAGGTTGTTTCTATACCGATTTGCGAAAGTGCCATTAAAATAGTGGCAGCAAATACGATGGCATAAACTATACTCGATACAAATGAGCCTACAGCTTTATCAACTTTCTTTTTATCGAATGTTTTTTCTGTTAAACCTGCACAAAACTTGGCAATACGGCTACCAAGTAAAAAGATAACAAGCGCAATAACTGCTTGAATACCGTAGTGTAAAATTAGGCCTGAGTTTTCGTTTAGCCAAGTAAGTATTGAATCCATAGTAACTCCAAATAGTTTTTATTAAGCAATTTCCCGCAAGTGAGTATACATTAATTTACATTTCATTCTCATCAAATAGTAAATTATCACTACAAAATAGTTTTTATTGTCAGCGCTATTACGCTACACACTCTTTATGAACCTTTACTGATAGTAGGCAATTTTATGAAATATTTATTTTTTTTGATTTTTTTTAATTTTAGGCTTCACAACATTTATAATATTATGTATTATGCGCGCCACACCAAACGAGGTGTGTAGTGGCGGTTGTAGCTCAGTTGGTAGAGCCCCGGATTGTGATTCCGGTTGTCGCGGGTTCAAGCCCCGTCAATCGCCCCATTCTTTTCCTTTTGTTCCTGTTTTATCCCCAGTTCGTTTTTAAATTTAAATTTGCTCATCTATCCTACTTTACCTAATACCTTACTTGATCAGATACTAAATTAGTTTGCTGTTTACAATCGAACAATAATGCACCAATATACTTTACATATAAACAGAAAGTGTTACCTTATTAACGTTTAATAGCATTTAGTATTAGCAAACCACCACTTCTTCTTGGGATATTCTAACGAGCATGATCAAACACGCTATTTTTATTTTATTACTTGGTTACCTTTCTTTTGCTAGCTTGAATGCAAAAGCCCAAAATAATATTTCCTATGTAAAGCTACTTGGTGAACTGCAATATTTAATTTCGCAAAAGCAATTTGATGAAGCGTACAAAAGCAGTCAAAAACACTATAAATATTTGGGCGAACCTGATTTTGACTACTTGCTTGGGGTTTCAGCACTAAATTCTGGTCTTTCTGCTCCGGCGGTATTTGCTTTTGAGCGAGTAATAGAAGCAAAACCACAGTGGTATGAGGCACGTTTATATTTAGTAAAATCTTATATTGCTGCCAATAATTTACCTGCAGCTAACGCTCAAGCGAATGTATTAATTAATACTGATACTTCACCAGAAGGTGTAAAAAAAGCGGCTCGTTCTTTATTAGCAACATCACAGCACAAGCAGCGCTTAACAGAGCGTACATATGATCAGAGCATTGAGCTTGCATATGGTGTAGATGGTAACGTTAATGCAGGCACCTCTGAGGATACAATTTTAATCCCTAATTTGGGTGAGTTTTTACTATCACCCGAAAGTAAAAGCACTGACGATAATTATATAAAGCTAAATTATAAAGGGCGGTACTTTCACCCCATTGACCAGCGAAGCTCTTTTGCTTTAGGTGTAAATACCGATTGGTATAAATTTAATGAGCTATCTGAATATGACCGTATTAATACCAATATATCAGGTCGATACCAACAAAAGATAAATGATAACACCCTGTGGTATTTGCAAGCTGGTATTACGCCTTTACTGTTAGATGGCGAGCTATACAGAACCGAGTCATCATTAACAAGTGGAGCTAGTTACCAATTTAATAAACAATTAAGTGTATTTGGAGCGCTATCAATTGGCCTTATGAATAATACATTTGACGAGAAACTAGATAACTCCTTTTACACTCTTAATATAGGTGCAAGTTATCTATCTCAAAAATGGTACCAAAGCGTTAGCGCAAACTTTAAAAATGAAAGCGCTAACATTGACGAAGGTGAGTTTAATGCAAGAAGCATTAGCGGAATTTATTACCAAATAAATGCATTACTTAGCCAACAATGGCAAGTCTCTGCACAAACAGGGTATCAATGGATTGAATATCAGGATGAGCACCCGCTATTTCTTCAAGAGCGAAGCGATGACCTATTGATACTTTCTAGCTCGTTACGCTACTTAGTTAATAAAAGTTTAGCGTTGCAATTAGCATTGAACTATCAAGACAAAACCAGTGATATTTCTTTGTTCGAATACGATCGCTTTGATACCAATATAAGCGCAAGTTACTCATTCTAATTAAGGTACTTATGAAACATTTAATTCCGATATTAACCACCTTACTTTGTGTGAGTTTTTATTCTCAAGCGAGCACAACTGTTGCAGGAAAAACTATTTTAGCTCGGGGCGCTGTACTTGCTACAGATGCCGAATCCGCCCAACAACGAACACTTAAGCGACGCGACACGGTATACGGCGTTGATAAAATAACGACTGGCGAAAAAAGCAAAGCGCAATTTTCAATGTCTGATGGCGGCTTAATTGCATTAAAAGAAAACTCTGAGCTAAATATTGCTAACTATGAATTTAATTCAACGACTCAGCAAGGCTCTGCCTCTATTGAGCTAATAAAAGGCGGGCTGCGTTCTATTTCGGGTGTTATTAAAAAAAATGGTGGCGCGTACAGTGTTAAAACACCGGTTGGATCAATTGGTATTCGCGGTACCCATTTTGAACTACAGCTTATAGATGGTGATATGTATGTAGCTGTTTGGGATGGCGCAATAGATTTAACACTAGAAGATCAAAGCGTTGTATCCCTTGGCAGTAATGAGCCTTTTTCTTTTGCGCAGGTTACCTCATTAGGGCGCGTGATTAAAACAACTCAGGCACCTGCTGTTTTTACCCAAACCATAGCGACTATTAGTGATGACACAAGTGCTGAGCAACCAACAGAGCAGCAATCAATAGTACAAAACAATACTTCAGAAAAAACGACAGATGCCGATATATCAATAACTGATGTTTATGCTCAGCAGCAATTTCAGGCGGTAAATGATGCAACCTTAATAGAGCAAATCGCGCAGCGCCAAGGTGTTTTTAATTACCAAGCAACCAGCTTTGATGTGTCGTCGAGCCTAGGAGAAGTCAGTGATTTTTCTATGTCTATGTCGGTAGATTTTGACAACGGCACAGTTCCCGATGGTGAAATTAGCTTTAATGATGCTGGCGGCAACTGGTACGCAGCTTACAGCGGCTTAATTGATTTAACCAAACTAGATTTAGCCGTTACATTTGCTTCTCATAACAACAATAAAGCAACTGGCCAAATTGATGCTGTGTTTTTAAATGACATAGATACCATCACGGGTGATTTTAGCCTTAGTGAAATTAATAATCCTGCTGTAAATGCCGGTGGCGACTTTAGATTAGAACCTTAAGTAACCTGCACAGTAGGTAATAATTTTCTTAACTAGTATTCAGGTTAAGTAATTTGAATATAAAGCTTTTTATTGGAGTATGTAGAATGACAGCAAAGAACCTTTTTTTGCTCGGTTCAATGGTTTTTTTGCTTAGTGCATGTGGAGGCTCCGATGAGACAGCTCAACAAGACTCAGAACAGCTACCTGTAGAACAAGTTACACCCACCCCTTCTGCTACACCGATAAACCTTACAGGTATAACGGGTGACTCTGTTGTTACTAAAACACAGGTGTCGGGTGCCGTGGCCTCTAGCAGAGGGGTTGTAGGCACAACGGTTGCAAACTCTCAGGCTACAATAACTCTTTCACAAATTAATGAAGTTATACAAGGCAATATCACTTTTTTACTTAGCGTGTCTGATCCCGATGGCATTAGCGCAGTAAATTTAGTACTGCCGAGTGTAAATAAAAGCCTAGCACTTTGCACACAAGCATGTGGAACAGATTTTGAGCAGTCGGTTATAGGGTTGAGCCCTTACTTTTATGGCGTTGATCCTGGTGATCTACGCTTAGAGATATGGATCACCGATAACCTTAACAACCAGGCACTTGCAGACGCAGTGACGGCTAATTGGCAACCCTACCAAATAGAAGGCACAACAGCACAGCGAGACGGACAAACGATTAATTTAGCGTGGAAAGAAAACGAAAACTTAAACCGCTACAATATTTACTTAGCAACCGAAGCTGGCATTACCACCAGCAATATAAATACGCTAGAAAATGGCCAGCAGTTTTTAAGTGTATCTGGCTCTAGCTTTAGTGTAGACAACCTATTAGCTGATAAAAGCTATCAAGTTTTAATAACTGGTGTAGATGGCAGTGGTGAAAGTGGCTTTGCTGAGTTAATTAACGTAGCACCGCAAGGAGGAGAGCTAAACTTTGCGCCAAAAGCGGTAAACGATCAATTTTTAGTTAATGAAGATCAAGCCTTGCAAGGCAACGTTTTAACTAACGACACTGATGAGTACCAAGGGGAGCTATATATAAACACAACCCCTTTAGTTACCCCTCAGCATGGCAGTATTTCACTCAGCGAAAGCGGTGATTTTACTTATACGCCACGAGCTAACTTTAACGGCATTGATGCATTTAGTTACCAAGTAATTAATGAACTTGGGATGACAGATACCGGTATTGTAGAAATAACGATTAACGCTGTAAACGATGCCCCCATAGCCCTTAATAACACATACAATATAAGTGCTGACGGAACGTTATTAGTTGGCGCCCCCGGCTTATTAAATAACGACAGCGATATAGACCAAGATCTACTCACTCTAGATACAACGCCTGTTAGCCTACCGAGTAAGGGTACTCTCACACTTGTTGCTGATGGCAGCTTTGAATATGTAGGTAGTGCAAATATGCAAGGCACTGATAGTTTTCAGTACCGTATTTTTGATGCTCAAGGTGCTGAGGCTATTGCAAGTGTTACAATTAATGCACTGGATCAAAATAGCCCGCCTACTGCTGCAAACGATAGCTATAGTGTAGATGAAGATACCACACTTGTAGTTGATGCAAGCCAGGGTTTACTTGCTAACGACACAGACCCTAATAATGATACTTTCATCATTGATGATACTTATCTTATTTCACCTGCCCATGGGCAATTGCAATTAGCTACCGATGGTAGTTTTTCATATATTCCTGATTCTAATTACTACGGTATCGATGAATTTCAATACCAAGTGATCGACACTTTCGGTGCCACGGCCACTGCAACGGCAACACTCACAATAAATAGCATGCCTGATACCCCTAATGCTCAAAATGATGAATACCAATTTCAGTATAATCAAACACTGGTTATTTCAGCTGAAAATGGCTTACTTAAAAACGATGTAAACATAGAGCCAGGTAATCTCACCGTTAACACCACTCCCGTAGTTAACGTACAAAGCGGTACTTTGGCACTTAACGTTGATGGGTCATTTTCCTATCAACCCGATTCAGACGCATTAGATGTTGATAGTTTTACTTATTCAGTTTCAAATGAACAAGGGCTAACATCCACAGCACAAGTTGTATTAAGTAAAACAGGGTCTAACTCCCCTGCTGAAGCTAATGATGATGAATATACGTTATTAGAAGACAGCCCTGCTACTATGTTAAACGTATTAGAAAACGATACCGATGCCAACGGCGATACACTTACCCTTACTAATGTTACAAATACAATCGGCAGCGCCCGCATTGTAAACAATAGAATTGAGTATACACCTGAGCCCAATTACTTTGGTGAAGTAACCCTAAACTATACGATTTCTGATGGCATTGCAGATGGCACGCCAGCTCAAAGTAGCGCAATGGCCACCCTCATTATTATACCGGTTAACGATGCCCCCATTGCGGTGGCTGATAGCGCCGCAATGCAAGAAGATGCATCCCCAATTTTAGTTGATGTGCTTGCCAATGACACTGATATAGACAGTGATAATTTAACTATAACAAGTGTTGGCACCGAATTTGGTTCAGCCAGCATTGTTGATAATAAAATTCAGTATAGCTCTGCACCTAACACTCATGGCGTGGCAATTGTATCGTACAGTGTATCCGATAATAACGGCGCAGAAGCAACGGCTAATTTACAAGTAACCATTTCGCCAGTTAATGATGCACCAATAGCCAATGCCGATAGCATTACCATTACAGAAGACGCTACTGCTACCTTAATAAATGTATTAAGTAACGACACAGACATAGATGGTGATACCTTAACTCTTAGCTCTGCTAGCAGTGATATTGGCAGTGTCTCAATTGTAAATTCTCAAATTCAATACACTCCCGCAGAAAACGATAATGGCACTGCAACAGTCAGCTATACAATAACCGATGGTACGCAAAGTGCTTCGGGGATACTCACAGTAACAATCACCTCTGTTAATGATACGCCGGTAGCAAACCCTGATACCGCAACCATTTTAGAAGATGCTGCGCCAACGAGTATTAACGTGATAGCTAACGACACTGATGTAGACAGCGACCCCCTTGCTATTAGCACAGCAAGTGCAAGCACCGGCTCAGTATCGGTGTCTGGCAGTAACCTAGTTTACACACCTGAGGCAAACTTTAACGGCCAAGCCGTTGTAAATTACACACTTACTGACGGCACGACTACCGCCGCAGGTGTGCTTACGGTAACAGTAACAGCAGTTAACGATGCACCTGTTGCTAACCCCGACACAGCGACTATTTTAGAAGATGCTGCAGCAACAAATATTAACGTACTTGGCAATGATACAGATGAAGAAAACGACGCTCTTTCTATTAGTGCGCTAACGACCACATCAGGTGCAGTTACAAGTACAGGTAATGATGTAATCTTCACGTCTGAGGCTAATTTTAATGGCCAAGTAACGGTAAATTATACCCTAAGTGATGGTACTGATACGGCTATGGGCGTACTAACAATAACTGTAACGCCCGTTAACGATGCCCCAATTGCAAACCCTGATTCTGCCACCATTTTAGAAGATGCCGTAACAACAAACATTAATGTATTAAGTAACGACACAGACCCTGAAAATGACTCGCTCACGATAAGCGAGGCAAGTACCAATACTGGTAGCGTATCGGTAGCCGGTAGCAACCTTGCTTATACTCCAGAGGCCGATTTTAACGGCCAAGCAGTTATAAATTACACCCTAAGTGATGGCACCGATACAGCCTCTGGGGTACTTAATATTACGGTTACACCTGTGAACGATTCGCCAGTTGCCAACCCTGATACAGCCACAATAAATGAAGACAGCTCGACTACTGTAAATGTAGTGGCTAATGATACTGACACTGAGGGCGACTCACTCACTATTACCACGGTTTCTGCTGACTCAGGAAGCGCAACCATTGTGGCGAATCAAATACAATATACACCGCAAGCTGATTATAACGGCACTGCAGTTGTTACCTATACAGTTAGTGATGGCGAGGCGGCTACATCAGCTACACTTAATATCACAATAAATTCAGTGAACGATGCGCCGGTAGCAAGCCCAGATACAGCCACGATTTTAGAAGATGCCGCAGCAACAAATATTAATGTGTTGGGCAACGACACTGATGTAGAAAACGATACACTTTCTATTAGTGCTGTAACTGCCACATCGGGCACAGTAACAAGCTCTGCAGGTGATGTAATTTATACTCCAGAGGCAAACTTTAGCGGTCAGGCTAGTGTAACTTACACCCTAAGTGATGGCACAGATACAACCAATGGCGTGTTAACTATTACGGTTACCCCAGTGAACGATGCGCCAGTTGCCAACCCAGATACTGCCACTATTTTAGAAGATGCCGCAGCAACAAATATTAATGTGTTGGGCAACGACACTGATGTAGAAAACGATACACTTTCGATTAGTACTGTAACTGCCACATCGGGCACAGTAACAAGCTCTGCAGATGATGTAATTTATACTCCAGAGGCAAACTTTAGCGGTCAAGTTACTATAAATTACACCCTCAGTGATGGCACCGATACAGCCAATGGCGTGTTAACTATTACGGTTACCCCAGTGAACGATGCGCCAGTTGCCAACCCAGATACTACCACCATTTTAGAAGATGCCTCAGCAACTAGTATAAATGTATTGAGCAACGATACGGATGAAGAAAACGATACTCTTTCTATTACTTCTGTAAATGCTGATGTTGGCGCCATTTCTAGCTCTGGTGCTAACGTTGTTTACACGCCAGAAGCTAACTTTAATGGCCAAGTAATCGTAAATTATATCCTAAGCGATGGTACAGACACTGCTGCGGGAACACTAACCATTAATGTAACCCCTGTAAATGATGCGCCTGTAGCGCAACCTGATACAGCAACAATCAATGAAGATGCTCCCGAAACAACCATTGACGTTATAAGCAACGACACCGATGCAGATGCAACCGATACCCTAGCTTTAACGGCCGTTACAGCGGATATTGGTACAGCGAGCGTTGAAAATAATGAGATTAAATATACCCCCGCCTTAAACAACGAAAGCACAGCAACACTCACCTACACGTTAAGTGATGGTACTGATGAGGTGCAAGGTAATTTGACCATTACAATTGTAGCAATTAACGATGCTCCAACGGCAGTAAATCAAACTTTTGCTATTGGTGAAAATTCCACTGATGGAGAAACAATTGGTACTATAACAGCGTCTGATATTGAAAATGACACCCTTACATTTAGCCTAAGCGGTGGCGAAACCTCATTATTTAATATTGATAGCAATAGCGGGTTGTTAACCGTAAATGGCAACAGTGCCTTTAATTTTGAAACAGCTACACAGCACACAGTTAATATAGATATTACCGATAACGGCTCTCCAAATGAAACCACTACAATAACCATTAATGTGAATATTACGGATGAAGAAGACCCGTTAATTCCTGTAGAAGATGATACATTTGGACGAGCGATTAGCGAACAGTTAGATCTTTCGAGCGTTTTTTCAAATGGTGAATTTAACGATAGCATTGAGCTTAACACTAACCTTTATTTTGTAGGTTACAATAACAACACAGATACAGATATCGTTGTTGTTTCTTATACCAATACGGGCGATTTAAACACTGCATTTAATAGCAGCGGCTTTAAAACGATAGATTTTGGTGAAGATGAAACAGGCACGGCTATTATCTCTGGTAATGGTGAATTATTTATAGGTTATTCAAGCTTTAATGGCTCAGAAACTGAAGCATGTTTATTAAAAATGAGTGCTGCAGGCGTTATAAGTACTAACTCTGGCGACGCTAACAGCGGTACTAAATGTACAACACTGGCTAGTGAATCTGTAATAAACGACCTTGAGTTCACCGACAATAAAATACAAGGCGTTGGCTACTCGGTAAATGGTTCAGACAAAGACAGTTTATTTCTTAAATTTGATGTATCGACCCTCGCTTATGAATCAGGCAGCCCAGGTATAGTAGATGTAAGTGGCCAGAACCTGGATGATGAATCGCACGCTATTAAAAACTTTGGTAACTCTGATTTACTTGTAGTGGGCAGCAGCATAGGTGAAGAAGGTGATTTAGATGCAACCATCAGATACCTTATTCCGGATGGCAACAATAATGGAAGTTTTAACTCTGGCGATGCGCTTATATTAGATTTATCGGACGAAGAAGGTGACGATGAGCTACTTGCAGTTGGCGGAGTAGACGCAGCTAATTTTAATGCCTTTTTAGGGGGATATATTACTCGCTCTTCAGGTGAGAAAGAGGCTGTAATGATCTCAATTGATAACAATGGCAATATTGATGAGAATATAGGGGATGAAGGAATCGCCGTATACAATATTGATGAAAACTCGGGTTCTGCTAATGGCGGCGCACAAATAACGGGTGTGCAATACGCCCCTATGAGTAATCAAATCATTCTCTCAGGTACTACAGGTGTGGAAGCCTCTGGTGATACCCAAAACGAGCAACTATTTTCGGCGCGAGTATCTATATCTGATGGCGCGCTTGACACTAGCTACGGCAATGCAGGCATAAACATTGTCTCTAACGTTATCAGTCATCAATCTGCTAATGCATCAACTATTGATGAAAATGACACTCTGTGGCTATCAGGCAGATTTAACGATTCATCTAATGAGCCTTTTGTAACGTCAATAACGAGTGATGCAAATTTAAACACCGACTTTGCAATAAATGGTTATACAAGTATAAATGACTTAAGTGTTAGTTCAGACGATTTATCGATGAATGTATTGCAGCTACAAAACGGCGTGCAAGCCAATAAGTTTTTAAGCGCCTCTATTGCACAACTTAATACTAATAATAAGCTAGTGCTCACTCGCTATAGCAGTGCAGGCATTATTGATACCAGCTTTAGCCTTGATGGTAGTAAAGCCCTAAATATTAATGTTGCCTTTAAAACCATTACTTTAAAAGAGCTTAGCGATGGCAGTATCATTATTGCGGGTACACTCATAAACGGTTTAAACGAAGAAGGCTTTATAGCAAAAGTAGACCAGGACGGTTACCTAGATGAAAGCTTTGCCAACGAAGGTATTTATACCACTGTAGATATTTTAAATATCAATATTAACTTTGCAGATGTTGCTGTAGATAGCAGCGGCTATATTGTTGCTGTAGGCTCTTCGACTAATGCTTTAAGCGTAACAAGATCGTTTGCAACGATGTTAAAAAGCGATGGTAATTTAGAAAATAGCTTTGCTACAAGCGGTGCTTACTACGGCAGCGTAAATGAGTTTTTTGAAACACTCTATATAGATACAAATAAAGATATATATATTGCAGGCAAGCAAGTATCTGGCAGTGACTCGCAATTAATAATGTTGAAAATAGACGATGATGCTAACGCGCTATTTAGCTATACAGATAGCCGCTCTTCGACAGATATTAGTAATAGAGCAGCAAAAATACTCGCCGATAGTGCGGCAAATCTCTATTTAGTTGCTAATGAAGGCACTACGCCAAACCAAGCGGTGATTATCAAGTTACAACCAGATGGAACTGAAGATACAAGCTTTGCCACTAGTGGTGTTGGGCAATATCAATTAGCATCAAGTTCTGATACTAAAGTTACCGATGCGGTGATTGATACTACAGGTAATATAATTTTATCAGGCATGAGTGATTCTAAAGGGATGATTGCCCGCATATTAGCTAATGGCACTATCGACACCTTATTTGGAGAAAATACGCTTGGTTATTATCAGGCTAATCAATGCGATGGCACACATCAGTTTACATCAATGCTTTTACAAACAGATACCCAAGTGGTACTTAGCAGTACATGCTTTGATAATGCCTCTAATAATGTCAGTTTATCTAAGTTTAACTTTTACCCTGATAGAGTTAAGCCCTAAATTATGAAAGTTAAATTTTATGGCGTAAGAGGCTCAATGCCATCTCCGGGTGAGCATACGCACCTATTTGGTGGTAACACCTCATGTGTGTATGTTGAGCAAACAAATGGCAAAAGCCTGATTCTCGACTCAGGTACGGGCATTGCACAGTTAGGTGAAAAGCTCATAGAGCACACGACCCCCATTGCAATTTTATTAACGCATAATCATTGGGATCATATTCAAGGCTTTCCTTTTTTTAAGCCTATTTACCAAGCCGATCGTGATATAACCATTGTTGTAGGTGATGTTGAAGACGAGCAAACTAAAAATGCGATTTTAATGCAAATGTCTGGCTCTTTTTTTCCGGTTAGCTACCAACACTTACCTGCAAACATTACATTAAACACTCAGCTTGCTACTCAAAAAAACTTTACTCTAAATAGTTTTAACGTATTTACCGCGCCGTTAAATCACCCAGGCGGGGGCACAGCGTATTGTGTGCATGCTGAAGGCAAAAAAATTGCTTATATAACAGATAACGAATTGGCCCCACCCGGTGTTGTAAAAACCACAGTTACCCAGTGGGCTGATTTTATTAAAGATGCTGACTTATTAATTCATGATGCACAATTTACTACCGAAGAGCTCACGCTTAAGCACGGTTGGGGGCATAGTACATTTAAGCAAGTAGCTGAATTAGCAATGCAAGCGTGTATTAAAAATTTAGCGATTATAAGCCACGACCCAGCAAGAACCGATGACGAGCTACTCGCAATAGAAACACATTTACAGGCAAATTATGGCGAGCATATTAATATTGAATGTGCCAGAGAAGGCCGAACGTTTGAGTTTACGCCAAGTAAGGATTAATAGTTATTTCTCGCGTTTATATTCCTAAAATTTACCGCCACCTATTTGTAGGCTTAGCCATTACGCTGCTTATAGCTGCTGTAGAATTATTCTCTAGTGGCGCATTAGCCAAGCTGCTCAATAGGGTCGAAGGTATTATTTACGACTCTAGGCTATTGCTAACTTTACCCGATACTCCCCGTCAGCTCGACGAAACCGTTGTTATTATCGACATAGATGAAAAAACGATGCAAGAGCAAGGGCGTTTCCCGTGGAGCCGGGCAAAAATGGCAGACCTGGTAAATAAACTCACAGAGGCCGGTGTTGTAGTTATTGCATTTGATATATTTTTTTCTGAACCGGAAACAAACCCTGTTAACCAAATTCAATCTAGAGCCCCTGATTTATTAAGTGCATACAAAGTAGCGTTAAATGATATTAAACATCAGGTAGACGCTGATACCACCTTTGCTAAAACACTCAATAGTAACGATACCGTATTGGGTTTTTTATTAAACAACGATACCTACAAACAGCGTAACCCGTTGCCAGAGACAAGCGTACTATGGCCAAAGAGCGAGCAAAATAACTCCCAAGTAACCCAGTTTTTAGGCGCTACTGTTAATATACCTATGCTGCAAAATAGTGCCACGGGCAACGGATTTATCAATGCTCACAGCGAAAACGACGGATTTATCCGTAAAGCGGCACTGGTTAATAGAGTAGGTGATAAGCTCTACCCTTCTTTAGCACTTGAGGCAGCACGTTTATATACCTTAGCGAACAGTATTGAAACACGCGCGAGTGCCCAAGGCGACCTGACCTTTTTTGAAGGGGTTAAATTTCATGAGCATTGGATTCAAACAGATGAGTACGGCCAAATTTTTATCCCGTACAAAGGCCGTGCTAAAAGTTTTCAATATTACTCTGCCACAGATGTATTAACCAAAAAAGTTACCGAGCAGCAATTAGAAGGCAGCGTAGCATTTATTGGTACATCCGCAATTGGTTTAGCTGATTTAAGAGCAACACCAGTGGGTTTACAATACCCTGGGGTAGAAGTGCATGCCAATATTTTTGAAGGGCTACTCCATCCAGAAATTTTACCTTCTCAACCCACATGGGCTTTAGGGGCAACATTATTAATAATTACCTTTGTGGGCTGTTGCTTATCGTTTTTAAGCTTTCGTAAAAGCGCCCGCTTTATTGTCACACTTTCAGTGAGTGTGGCTGGACTAGTTATATTGCTTAATTTTTATTTATGGTCAGTACAAAAAATTAGTCTGCCGCTATTTATGCCGCTGTTACTTATTTCCCTATTAGCAGCCTACTTTGTTTTTATTGGCTCTATAGCAGAAATGAAGCACAGCCGAAAAATTAAATCGATGTTTAATCAGTATGTACCGCCTGATCATATTGAGCAGTTAATTCGCCAACGTAAACAGCTTACTCAGCAAAGTATAAAACGAAATATGACCGTATTATTTGCTGATATAAGAAGTTTTACTGCGCTGTCGGAAGGAATGAGCGCAAATCAATTAAGTGATTATTTAAATCAGTACTTATCGGCGACTACAAAAGTTATTTTTGATCACAGCGGCACTATAGACAAATACGTAGGCGATATGATTATGGCCTTTTGGAATGCCCCACTTGAAGATAGCGACCACGCAAAACACGGTGTTGAAGCAGCAATAGCAATGGTAGCAGGCCTTACAAGCCTTAATAAAGCATTTGCTGAGCAACAGCTTCCTCCCATTAGCATTGGTGTGGGTATAAGCACTGGTGAAATGAATGTTGGCGATATGGGCTCGGTGTACAGAAAAGCCTATACAGTACTAGGAGATGCAGTTAATTTAGGCTCAAGAGTAGAAAGCTTGACCAAATTTTACGGGGTAGCTATTCTGGTTACAGAAGAGACAATGCTTGCTTGTCCACATATTGCATTTCGCTTAATTGATAAAGTACAGGTAGTGGGTAAAGTAAATGCAACTGAGCTATATGAACCTGTCAACTTTATAGCTGATATAAGCGAAAGCCAGCTATTTGAAATTAAAAAGTCGTTCACTGCTATGCAGCATTACAATAATAAAAATTGGCAACTGGCTCTATCGTTATTTGAAGAGCTAAGTGAAACTGCCTTATTGAGTGATCACGTTTACCACATTTTTATTAACCGAATTAAAAATACCGATTTGCAAACTTTAGCACAGGATTGGAATGGCGCCTTTATTCACAAAACAAAGTAGTAATAATATGTCTGAGTACATTAAAGATAGAACAAATCTTCATCACTTTATTGATATTAGTATTAGGCTAACAACAGAAAAGGATGCGAGTAAACTTCTTGAAGAAATTCTACAAGTTGTTATGTCTATTTCTAACTCTGACGCAGGGACTATTTACTCTATTACAGATGACAAGCAGCTAAAGTTTGAAACGGTTATTAATAAATCTTTAGACCTCTATTTAGGGGGAGCTTCAGGGAAGCCCGTTGACTTTCCTAATATAGATCTGTTTATAGATGGAAAAGAAAACGAAACAGCTATTGTCGCTCATGCGGTTAACTCTGGTGAGATTATTAACATACCGGATGTATACGCAGCCCTGCCCTTTGATATGAGCGCTGCGCGTAATATGGATGCGCTTACAGGGTATCGTACTCAGTCTATGTTAACGATTCCGCTAAAAGATCATACCGATGATATTATTGGTGTGATCCAACTGATCAACGTAAAAGATCAACACGACAATATAATCACTTATAGTGATGAACTTGTCACATTGATACGATCATTTGCATCGTTAGGCGCTATATCACTGACAAACTCTACCCTTATTAAGGGAATGGGAGAGCTATTTTCTAAATTTGTAGAAACCATTGCTATGGCCATCGACGAAAAGTCGCCTCATACCGGCGGACACTGTAAGCGAGTTCCTGCGCTTACTTTAATGCTTGCTGATGCTGTGCATAAAATTGACCGTGGTCCCTTGGCTAACTTTTTAATGAGTGATGCAGACCGTCATGAGCTAGATATAGCGGGCTGGCTTCATGATTGCGGCAAAATAGCGACTCCCGATCACATCATGGAAAAGTCGACCAAGTTAGAAACTATTTTTGATCGTATTGAACACATTGAAGCTAAATTTGAAGTTATTAAACGTGATTTAGAAATAAGCTATCAAAAACAAATTATCTCTGCAATGAAGCTCAATAGGCCAATTGAGGTTTTACAATTTGAGCGCTTACTCGATACCGAATTAAAACAACTTTCTTTAGATCGCGCGTTTTTGCAAAGAGTTAATGTGGGTGGCGAGTTTTTATCAGATGAAGATGTTGCGAATATTGACCGCATAGCATCTCACTATCATTTAACTATAAACGGCAAAGATACCCCGTTACTAAACGCAGATGAAGTAGAGAATTTACAAATACGCAGGGGCACACTAACGCTCGGCGAGCGCGACGTTATGAAGCGCCATATGGATGTGACTAAAAATATTTTAGACACACTGCCATTCCCTAAACATTTAAGTAATGTGTCTGAATATGCATTGGGCCACCACGAAAAACTAGATGGTACAGGCTACCCGCAAGGATTAACTAAAGAGCAAATGTCGATTCCGGCAAGGCTAATGGCCATTGCAGACATTTTTGAAGCCTTATCAGCAGTAGATAGGCCTTATAAAAAAGCAAAGCCTGTGAGTGAGTGTTTAGCTATTTTAGGGAAAATGGTAGAGAACAACCATTTAGACGCCGATATATTCGCGGTATTTGTAGAGAGTGAAGTGTATAAGCACTACATAAATGAGTACGCAATTGCAGAGCAATTAGACTTTGTCGATTTAACCACCCTACCGGGCTATTCACCTATAAAATAAGCCAGCTTAACTTACTCAAGCTATAAAAAATGCCACCTTGCGGTGGCATTTACACACGGGTTATTTCTACAAGTAGAAATTCTTTTTATTTTTGATTATTTTTAAACAAAAATTATGCCGTAAATGTAGCACTAAGGCCTATATCTAGCAATAAAAAGGTAAACTGTAGTTATAAACCTATACCAATCCTCAATAATATTTAATCATTTTGTGGGGCTAAACGTGCCGCTAGCGGCGTTAAAAAATGCTCATTTACGACTGCATGGATGCACAAGGTAGAGCAATGCAGGCGCAATTGCCAAGAACAACTAAATAGCGAATTTTTTGCCTAGCTATCAACACGTTTTTCCATCCCCAAATTGATTACTTAATTAAGCAAATTAGTATTAGTAACCTAAACCTTACTGGGTAATCAATTTTTCATGGCTTATGGTGTCATCGTTTTTAAACTTTGATACACACGTATTTTTCTTCAAGGTATTCATCAAGCCCTTGATGGCCCCCTTCTCGGCCTAAGCCTGATTGCTTAACTCCACCAAACGGTGCCACAGGGTTAGATATAACCCCTTCATTAACACCAACCATGCCAAACTCAAGCCCTTCGCTAATACGATAAATCTGCTTGATATTTTGACTGTAAAAATAAGCCGCTAAGCCATATGGAACATCGTTAGCAAGAGCTAGTACTTCGCTTTCTTCATCAAAAGGAATAACCGTTAATACCGGGCCAAATACTTCTTCGTGGTATATATCCATTTCGGTCGTTACGTTAGTAACAATAAGCGGATTTTGAAAGCTGCCACCTAAGTCGCTGTTATCCCCTATTAGGTCTGCGCCTTTATCAAGTGCATCTTGCACAAGCTGCTGCACTTTTTCTTTCGCTTTTGGGTAAATAAGGGGGCCAATGTCTACGTCCTCTTCAAACCCATTGGCTACTTTTAATGCGGCTACTTTAGGCGTAATTTTACTCAGCACTTCATCTAAAATACTGCGCTGAATAAAAATGCGGTTTGCGGCTACACATGCTTGGCCACTGTTTCTAAACTTAGCCGCCATGAGGCCGTCGATTGCTTCGTCTATATCGGCGTTATCAAAAATAATAAAGGGGGCGTTTCCACCAAGTTCCATGGAGGTACGTTTAATTGTACCCGCACACTGAGAAAGTAACTGCTTGCCTACGCCTGTTGAACCTGTAAAAGTAAATTTGCGCACCACTTCTGAGTCAGTAAGTATTTGCCCGACTGTTTTTGCGTCTTGCGAAATCAGTACGTTAAAAGCCCCTTTTACAAACCCGGCTTGATCGGCAAGGTATGCCAATGCCAAAGCACATAAAGGTGTGTATTCAGAAGGTTTTAGCACAAAGCTACAGCCTGCAGCGTATGCTGGCGCCACTTTACGTGTCACCATAGCAACCGGAAAGTTCCAAGGAGTAATGCCAGCCACAACGCCTACAGGTTGTTTAAAGCTCGTTAATCTATGTGTATCGTCGGTTGGGGGAATCACATCGCCGTAACTGCGTTTAGCTTCTTCTGCAAACCATTTTATAAATCCAGCGCCATAGTCTATTTCACCTAACGACTCTTTAAGCGGTTTACCTTGCTCTTTTGTCATTAGCTCAGCAAGCGTTTGCTTGTGTTTTATTACCAGCTCATACCAACGCATTAGCGTATCACTTCGCTCAGTCGCATTGGTTGATTTTAACTTAACAAACGCACCTTGCGCTGCCTTTATTGCGCTATTAACGCCTTGCTCGTCTATATCACTTACTTCAACAATACTTTTTTCGGTCGCGGGGTCGTCAACGCTAAAATGTTTATTGGTTTTATAAAATTCACCATTAATAAACGAGTCACTGAAAATTAGATTACTCAAAATAGACCTCCGAAATAGTTTTATGGGTTAGGTAAAACGCGTAGCAGCGGGTTTAGCCAAAAGCGATAATTCCTTGACTGTAATTCGACCTGAAAAACGTGATCATTTTAGATCTAGGCCTATTTAAAAAACGCGACATAAAGTCGCTGCTACGGTGTAAGATGTAGCAGCGGGTTTACCCCGCGATTATGATTACGTGGTCATTCATTTAAAAACGCGAGGTAAAGTCGCTGCTACGGTGTAAATGTAGCAGCGGGTTTACCCGGCGTTTATGATTACGTGATCATTCATTTAAAAACGCGACGTAAAGTCGCTGCTACGGTGTAAATGTAGCAGCGGGTTTACCCCGCGATTATGATTACGTGATCATTCATTTAAAAACGCGACATAAAGTCGCTGCTACGTGCTTATACAATCTCTTAAACAAAAAAGCCGCTGTAAAAAACAGCGGCTTTTAAAAAATTCTCGTTAATTAAAAACTAGTGCTCTTCATTAACGATATTGAGATTGTACTTAGGTATTTCAACCACTAAGTCTTCATCTCTAATAACTGCTTGGCATCCTAAGCGAGATTCTGACTCTAAGCCCCATGCTTTATCTAGCATGTCGTCTTCTAGCTCATCGCTTTCATCTAGTGAGTCAAAGCCTTCGCGGATCACTAAATGGCATGTAGTACATGCACACGATTTTTCACATGCGTGTGGAATGCTAATGCCGTTTTTAAGGGCCACATCAAGGACTGTTTCGCCCGCAGGCGCTTCAAGTGCTGCACCGTCAGGACATAATTCCGGATGGGGAAGAAAAATAATTTGTGGCATTCTAACCTCTTTAAACGTTGTCTACTGACTGCCCTGTAAGGGCCTTTTTAATTGATGCATCCATTCTGCGCGAGGCAAAATCGCTGCTAGCGTTATCTACTTTTTCAATTGCGGCTTTAATTTCACCTGGTTGCTGTGCGGTCTCGCGCACTTTAGCAAGCTCGCTTATTTCAGCTTTTAAATTAGCAAGTTGAATATCGTCGAGCAAGTCACCGTCGCTAGCAAGTGACGCCTCTAGTGCTTCTATAACACGTAGCGCTTCTACTTGTTGCTCTTTAAGCATACGTGCTTGCATGTCACCTTTAGCGTTGCTCATTGACTCTTTGAGCATGTTAGCTACTTGGTCATCAGATAAGCCAAACGATGGTTTAACTTGGATTTCAGCTTGCACACCCGTTGATTTTTCCATTGCTGATACACTTAACAAGCCATCGGCATCCACTTTAAAGGTAACACGAATATGTGCAGCGCCTGCTGCCATAGCCGGTATGCCTTTTAAGCTAAATTTAGCCAGCGAGCGGCAATCGTCAACTAGTTCGCGTTCACCTTGTAGCACATGTAAAGACATTGCCGTTTGGCCGTCTTTAAAGGTAGTAAATTCTTGTGCACGAGCAACAGGAATAGTGGTATTACGCGGAATTATTTTTTCAACTAACCCACCCATCGTTTCAAGGCCAAGTGACAGTGGCAATACATCAAGTAATAGCATGTCAGAATCGGGCTTGTTACCTACTAATACATCAGCTTGTAATGCAGCACCTAGTGCAACAACACGATCCGGATCGATTGATGTTAGCGGCTCTTTTTCAAAAAAGCCTTCAACTTGGCTGCGAACCAGTGGCATGCGAGTTGAACCACCTACCATTACAACTTGCAGCACTTCTTCGTTTTCGATGCCAGCATCTTTTACTGCACGACGACACGAACGAAGTGTTTTTTTAACAAGTGGCATAGCCAGCTCGTCAAAGGTTTCGCGTGTCACTTCTACGGTGTGTTTTTGCTCGTCAAATTCAAGCACTACATTTACTTTTGCATACTGGCTTAGCGCTTCTTTACAGGCTTTTGCTTTATTAATAAATAAGCGAAGCACAGAAGGCGATAATGCCGAAATACCGGTTTGCTGCTTAAAGTAATCAACTAATAGCGAATCGAAATCATCGCCACCTAAGCTTGAATCACCGCCAGTTGCCATTACTTCAAACACACCTTGGTGTAAGCGAAGTATAGAAATATCAAAGGTGCCGCCGCCTAAATCGTAAACAGCAATGATACCTTCTTGGCCCGAGTCTAACCCGTAAGCGACTGCCGCAGCGGTTGGCTCGTTTAATAAACGTAATACGTTAATGCCAGCAAGTTCGGCTGCATCTTTAGTGCTTTGGCGCTGTGCGTCATCAAAGTACGCAGGCACAGTAATTACTGCTCCTAAAATATCTTGATTACCAAAGCTTTGCTCTGCACGCGCTTTTAGAGCCGCTAAAATATGGCTAGAGGCTTTAACAGGGCTGATTTTTCCGGCATCGGTTTGAATGGCAAGCGAGCCGTTATCTTCACAAAATTGGTAAGGTAATTGGCCGTAGCTTTGCTCTATTTCGGCTTGGGTTTTACCTAAAAAACGCTTAACTGAAATAAGGGTATTGGCTGGGTCTTGTGTTGCAGCTTGTGCAGCATCGGTGCCCACCGTGATGCCGCCAGCTTGGTAACGCACAACCGATGGCAACATGGCTGCACCAAGGTCATCTGTTAATGTGCGGGCTTCGCCACTTTGTACCGTTGCAACCAATGAATTAGTGGTACCTAGGTCAATACCTATTGCTAATTTGTGTTCATGTGGTGCCGCGCTCTGCCCCGGCTCAGCAATTTGCAATAATGCCATAATGCTCTTTAAACTCGTGTTGCTCGCTTTACAGCAAGTAATTAATCGTCAAATAAACTGTCTTCAATGCGCTCAAGTTCGTCTTCTAATTTATATACAAACTTTAATTTGCGAATGTTGTCAGCAGCTTGTTGATATTGCGCCTCGTCGTTACTTGCAAGTTGCTCGGCAAGTTCATTACTGTATTGGATTTTTAATTGCTTTATTTGTGATTCAAAATTGGCGATAGCGGCCTCAGGGTTACTTGCTGAAGCGAGCTCTTCAAGCTCTTCACGCAGTTCCATTTGCTGCATTAAGAACATTGGATCTTGCAGTGTTTGTTGCTCAGCTCGAATATCAACACCTAGTTCGCTGAGCATATATTCTGCTCGTTTTACTGGGTGTTTTAGCGTTTGTAGCGCATCGTTAATTTCAGCGGTACTTTGTACGGCCATTAACTTATCACGGCTGCTCGCATTAGCGTGGCGATCGGGATGCACTGCGCGCTGCAGCTCTAGGTAATGCTTATTTATTGTTGCCAAGTCAATGTTGTAATCAACTGGTATTGCAAATAACTCAAAGTAACGCATAGCTTCAACCAATAAAATTTAGAAATACAAATTTCACAAATAACAAAGCCCTACAATTACTGGCAGGGCTTAAAAATACTACAAAGGTAGCTGAGCTTAAACAGTAAAGCTTTCGCCACAACCACACTCGTCAGCTTGATTAGGGTTAGTAAATTTAAACCCTTCATTTAAGCCTTCTTTGGTGTAGTCAAGCTCAGTGCCGTCGATGTAAACCAAGCTTTTAGCGTCAACAATTAAGGTAACGCCTTTAGCTTTAAAGGTTTCATCGTCTTCGTTAAGCTCATCAACAAACTCGAGTACATAAGCAAGACCTGAACAGCCCGTCGTTTTAATGCCAACGCGCAGGCCTAAACCTTTACCGCGGTTTGCTAAAAATGATTGTACGCGGTTTGCTGCCGCATCTGTCAATGTCACTGCCATGAATTTCTCTTACTTCGCTTGTTTGCTTTTGTAATCAGCAATTGCTGCTTGAATTGCATCTTCAGCTAAAATTGAACAGTGAATTTTCACTGGTGGTAATTCAAGCTCTGCACTGATATCAGTGTTTTTAATAGTTGATGCTTCGTCTAGTGTTTTGCCTTTCACCCACTCTGTTACAAGTGATGATGAAGCAATTGCACTGCCGCAACCGTATGTTTTAAATTTTGCATCTTCAATAACGCCTTCAGACGATACTTTAATTTGCAATTTCATTACGTCACCACATGCTGGTGCGCCAACCATACCCGTTGCCACTGACGGATCATTTTTGTCTAAAACACCAACGTTGCGTGGGTTTTCTACGTGGTCGATTACTTTATCACTATAAGCCATAATTCTATCCTCATTACCTGCTACGGTAGGTGCTCACTCGTATTAGTGGTGAGCCCATTCAACTGAATCTAAATCAACACCTTCTTGATGCATTTCCCATAAAGGAGACATCTCGCGTAGGCGACCGATAGAGTTTTTCATTAATTCAACGGTGTAATCAATTTCTTCTTCGGTAGTAAAACGGCCAATACTAAAACGAATTGAGCTGTGTGCTAGTTCGTCGTTACGGCCAAGTGCGCGTAGTACATATGAAGGCTCTAAGCTTGCTGATGTACACGCAGACCCTGATGATACCGCTATGTCTTTTACTGCCATAAGTAACGACTCACCTTCAACAAAGTTAAAGCTGATGTTTACAATACCTGGTACTGATTGGTCTTGTGCGCCGTTAAAGTATACTTCGTCCATATCAGCCATAATGCCGTCAATTAGGCGTTTACGTAATGCGCTGATGTGTGCGTGATCTTTTTCAAAATCTTGCTTAGCAATCCTAAATGCTGCACCCATACCTAC